>Ga0209211_10000228_pt1 | contig 125175 bp, 108 predicted proteins | sample RifGroA2_FD_183992 | JGI IMG/M metagenome (GOLD analysis project Ga0209211, IMG submission 183992) | Groundwater microbial communities from Rifle, Colorado, USA - Groundwater A2 (SPAdes) (version 2) | ecosystem: Environmental > Aquatic > Deep subsurface > Groundwater | place: Rifle, Colorado...
TGACGTTGGGACCGCCGATATACTGGCAGGCGGCCAGCGCCGCGATCACAGCGGGTTCGACTTCATCGCGCAGCAAGGCGTATTCGGCCTTGAGATCCAGCATCGGAATGTTCATGGGATGGGCTTCAGGAAGAGGAATTCTGGCGCGCAGCGATCATGCGGTCGATCTCCAGCGCGATGGCCAGTGCGTCGCGGCCCTCGCGACCGCTGACCACGGGCTTTGTTCCGTCACGCGCGGCCGCGATGAAGGCTTCGATCTCGGTCATCAACGCGTCGCCCGGCGGTTGCTGGAAGCTTTCCGTGTCGAGCGGCGGCTCGCCTTCTACAAGAGCCTCTCGCTTCTTGCTGATGCCGATGCGGCGGTCGCCGAAATCGACGGAAATGTATTCGTGGTGCTGGAACACGCGCAGACGACGCAGCGAAGCAGTCGAGGTGCGGCTGGCGGTCAGATTGGCGACGCAGCCGTTGGCGAATTCGATGCGCGCGTTGGCGATGTCGATGCCATCGGTCAGTACCGACACGCCCGAGGCGCGCAGGTCGGTCACCGGGCTGGCGACCAGCGGCAGTATCAGGTCGAGATCGTGGATCATCAGGTCGAGCACCACCGACACGTCGATACCGCGCGCCTTGAACGGCGCCATGCGGTGGGCTTCGATGAACACCGGCCGCTTGATCTTGTCCTTCACCGCCAGCCAGGCCGGATTGAAGCGTTCGAGCTGGCCGACCTGCAGCACCAGGTGCTTCGCGTCGGCCAGCGCGATCAGTTCGTCGGCCTGCGCCACGGTAACGGTGATCGGCTTTTCCGCCAGCACATGCACGCCCGCAGCGAGGCAGTCGCGCGCCACGACATGATGGGTTTCGGTGGTGCTGGCGACCGAGACCAGATCGACCTTGGGGTTGGACCCGAGCAGTTTGCGGTAGTCGGTGAAGGCCGCCACACCCAGTTCCTTTGCCACGCGCTGCGCTGTTTCCGGATGCGCATCCACCACCCCGACCAGTTCGACATCCGGCAGCGAGGCGTATTTTTGCGCGTGAAAGCGCCCGAGATAACCGACGCCGATGACGGCAGCACGAAGGGGAGTGGACATGGGCCATAATTCTACTTTCTCCGCTGCCTTCGTGCCCGCACCCCGCGCCCGCCGCCCAACCTGTCGTGCTTCCCGCCCTGTTCCGTTTCCTGTCGCATTTGCCACTGCCACTGCTGCACAACCTCGGCGCACTTGCCGGTTGGGCCGCCTGGCTGCTGTCGGCCACCTACCGGCGCAACTTCTCCCGCCATATCGAGCAGGCCGGCATGACAGAGGCGAAGACCGCGGCGATTGCCGAGGCCGGCAAGACACTACTGGAACTGCCCAGGATCTGGCTGCGGCCGCAGGATGAAGTGATCGAGAGCGTGGTCAAGGTTTCCGGCTGGAACCTGGTCGAGGACGCCTGGTCGGCCGGCCGCGGCATCCTGTTCCTGACGCCGCATCTGGGCTGCTTCGAGATCACCGCGCAGTATTACGCAGCACGCAAACCAATGACCGTGCTCTACCGCAGACCCAAGCAGGACTGGCTGGCGCCGCTGATCGAGGAGGGGCGCGGCGCGAACCTCAAGCTCGCCCCGGCCGACCTTTCCGGCGTGCGGCGCCTGCTGAAGGCACTGAAGAGCGGCGACGCCGTGGGCATGCTGCCCGACCAGGTTCCGGGCAACGGCGAAGGCGCCTGGCTGCCCTTCTTCGGCCGTCCCGCGTACACCATGACGCTGGCGGCGCGCCTGGCTGAAACCGGGGCGACGGTGCTGCTGGCCTATGGCGAACGCCTGCATTACGGTGCCGGCTACCACCTCAAACTGTTCCCGCTGTCGACGCCGCTGGCAGGCGACCTGACGCAGCGCGCGACGCAGCTCAACCGGGAACTGGAGTCGCTGATCCGCCAGTGCCCCGAGCAGTATCTGTGGGGCTACAACCGCTACAAGGTGCCGGCCGGGGCTGCGCCGCCGGACGCCGTAGGGGCGAAGCCTTGACCGGCAACACACATCAATGCATAATGACCAGAATGATCATAACGGTTATAAGACCATGATTACCGAAACCAGTGCGGTCAGCTTCAGGCAGAACCTTGGCGAAATGCTCAATCAGGTGCAGTACCGGCACGACAGCGTGGTCATCAACAAGGATGGCAAGCCCGTCGCCGCGCTGGTTGACGCCCGCCTGTTCGAGCGCATTCGCCGCATGCAGGGACGCTTCGACGCGCTATGCCAGCGCATCGAAGCAAGCTTTGCGAACGTGCCCGAAGCAGAAGGCCTCGCCGAAATCGAAGCGGCCGTCAAGCTGGACCGCAAGCAGGCGCGCACTGCGACCAGGAAGCGTTGAACCGCCGTGGCCACTCTGCGGGTGGTGCTCGATACCAACGTGCTGCTCTCGGGCATTGCGTATCCGGCCAGCATACCAGGCAAGATCATCGCGGCCTGGCGCCACGGCTCGGTCGATGCGCTGCTTTCCACTTACATCCTGGACGAACTGCGACGCGTATTGCCCCGGCTGGCCAAGCGTCACGGCTTGAGCCTGGCGGAGATCGACGATCTGGTCGATGCGCTTTCCATACAAGCCGAGATCATCGAGCCGCTGCCAGGTCCGGAACCGGACTTGCGCGATGTTGCTGATCAAGCGGTCCTGGGTACGTTGCTGGCGGCGCTCAAGACATCCGGCGCCGACTATCTCATCACCGGCGACAAGGACTTGCTGGCGCTGGCGGAACGCTACCCGATCGTGACTCCGGCGAAGTTCTGGGCAACACACGCGGGATTGTGATCGATATGAATATCGATGACGCTGGGCTGACAGTTGATACGTTCCGAGCCGTTCGTTGCGACGTTTCCTGAGTTCAAATCGAAGCTGACCCGTTTGATCAACAGATTTTCGACGTGCGGAATAGTGTGAGTCCAACCCTTTTGATCTCGGAGAGCGTATGACACCGGAAAAAGCGCGCAAGTATCTCGACATCGCCCTGGCGGCTGCGCAACTAAGCAAGGACACCAGCACGAAGGTCGGCGCGATCATCGTCGGCCCGACCAACGAAGTCAGGTCGCTTGGCTACAACGGGGCACCGCGCGGATGCAATGCCGATGAAGATGAACGCGGGCAGACACGGCCGGAGAAATACTTCTGGTTTTCGCACGCGGAAATGAACGCAATCACAAACGCGGCACGCGTCGGCACCCCTCTGGACGGCAGCAGCCTGGTCGTCAGCCATCCGCCGTGCATGGACTGCGCTCGGGCGATCGTGCAGGCCGGGATCAAGCATGTGTTCTGTCCCAGGCCAGACGACGATTTCGTCACCCGATGGCAGGAGCACATTCGGCGCTCGGAGTTGCTATTCAAGGAAACAGGCGTCGAGTACGTCTGGATTTGACCGGTAGACGAGCCCCAAAGCATGCACGGCGCCTGCCGCCAAAATCCGCAGGAATCCTTGCGGCTAACTTCGGGTGCGAAGTAACGTGTTGGCCAGGCTTGCCTCTCCGTTCGGCCTGAGCTTGTCGAAGGCCCGTGCTGGCGTCGGCTATGTGGTTCGACAGGCCTGTCCTGAGCCTGCCGAAGGGCTCACCACGAGCGGAAATTGTCAGCACTTTGCTTCGCACCCATTAACTTCTGCACATCTGGGGCCAGGCGGCTACCGTGGTGACGGCCTGGAAATTGGGCAGCAATAGCCGCTATTCGCCGTCCAATTCCCATGTCGGCGTGCGCATGGAGTGCGAACCGAGCAGAGCATCGTATCGGCGGCAGTCGGCCCAGACTGTGTGAAAACCTTGACTCTCATTCCCGGTTCATGATATGATATACGCATATAGTGAATTTGAGGCTGCGATGAAGCGATTCATTCAAGGTGAATGCCGAACCCAGAGCACGCTCCTCCCTGAACAGCTTGACGACTATGTCTCGGATACCAATCCGGTACGAGTCGTTGATGTCTTCGTCGATGAACTGGATCTAGGTAAGCTGGGGTTTGAAGGCGTTGAACCAGCGGCCACCGGTCGTCCGGCTTACCATCCTGCCAGTCTTCTGAAGATTTACATCTACGGCTACCTCAATCGAGTTCAGTCCAGCCGGCGGCTTGAGAAGGAAGCCCAGCGCAACGTCGAACTGATGTGGCTCACCGGCCGGCTGATGCCGGACTTCAAGACCATCGCTGATTTCCGCAAGGACAACGGCAAGGCCATCCGCCGGGTCTGCCGGCAGTTCGTGGTGCTGTGCCAGCAACTGGGCCTGTTCTCCGAAGCCCTGGTTGCCATCGACGGCAGCAAGTTCAAGGCCGTCAATAATCGGGACCGGAACTTCACCAGCGCCAAGGTGAAACGGCGGATGGAAGAAATCGAATCGAGCATCAGTCGCTACCTGAGCGACCTCGACACCGCTGATCGGCAGGAGCCTACTGTAGCCAAGGTTAGGACTGAACGGCTGCAAGACAAGATCACCGCGTTGAAAGAACAGATGAAAGCGCTCAAGGAGATCGAGGTCCAACTTGAGGCGACGCCGGACAAGCAGATTTCCCTGACCGACCCCGATGCCCGCTCCATGAAGACCCGAGGCACCGGCATCGTGGGCTACAACGTCCAGACAGCCGTCGATGCGAAGAATCATCTCATCGTTGCGCACGAGGTGACAAACATCGGCATCGACCGAGATCAGCTGACCTCAATGGCGAAGCTTGCACGCGATGCGATGGGTACTGACGACATTACGGCGATTGCGGATCGGGGTTACTTCAAGAGTGAGGAAATCCTTGCCTGCCATGAGGCGGGAATTACCGTGATTGTTCCGAAGTCGGCCACCTCCAGCGCGAAGGCCGATGGACGCTTCGACCGAGCAGATTTCATTTACGACGCCGAGAGAAATGAATACCGTTGCCCTGCCGGGCAACAGCTTATCTGGCGGTGCTCAAGCATTGAGCGAGGGCTAAAGCTTCACCGCTACTGGAGTTCGCACTGCCAGCAGTGTGCGATCAAGGACAAATGCACTCCCAGCACCGAAAGACGCATTACCCGTTGGGAAAATGAAGATGTGCTCAAAGCCATGCAGACCCGATTGGATCAGGCGCCTGACAGCATGCGCATCCGACGCCAGACGGTGGAACACCCGTTCGCGACTCTCAAGCTATGGATGGGCAGCGCACATTTCCTGACGAAGACCCTCAACCGGGTCAGTACGGAAATGAGCCTCCATGTTCTCGCCTATAACCTCAAGCGCGTGATGAAGATTCTTGGACCCACTGTCCTGATGGCGGAGATACGGGGCTAAGGCCCTTTATGTCGTCGTCAATCTGGCCATGTACCACTTGATAGAGCATTTCTCTTGAAGCAATACCATCTCAAGGACAAAAAGACGCGCCCGCCCTGAAGCCCTTAGCGAAGCAGGAAAAGGCCTAAAGGCGGAGAAATTGACGGTGCGCTAAACTTCTCGCGTTTCCACACGGTCTGGGCCATCAACAGCCATTCACGATGACGTGGGAATGAGATTGGTAGGTCGGCTCCCACTACATTGCCGACGATGGGCTACTCGCCGCCAACGGCAGTTCCACCCCCGGTTGCTGCCATTTGGGTTGCCGGAGTAACGAAGCTATGCCGAACCACTGTCCTCTCGGTCAAGAATAGAATGCGGCCATTCAGCTGAAACACAGAGTCTTGAAAGAGCGGCCGTTCCAACGGGTAGAGTCTGATTCGGGGCGGACCGTCGTACTCGGCCAAGAATGGCCCTTCTGCCATTTGGCAGACAGGCCATTTGAGATTCAACCGGATACCGAGCAGGCCGAGAATCCGCGTGTCTATAGTTCAATTTCGCAACTGGTTACTCGTATTCCAAGCTCTTGATCAACCGATGTTGATCAAGCAACATCGTCGATAATGGACAGCTATCGCATCCAGGCAAGAAGAAAATGATATCGCGATCCAAGAAGAAACCCCGTAAGAAATCGCTCAATGAGCGCTTTCAACAAGCATTAGCGCATCATGTGGCTGGGCAACTGCGAGAAGCGGAAGAATTATATCGGCAGATTCTTTCTGAGCATCCAGAACATGCGACTTGTCTTCAGTTTCTCGGAGTGATTGCATACCAAGAAAACCGGTACGACATGACTGTTGAGCTCCTCAGCCGGGCTCTGAGCTTGGATGGAACTGACGCAGGCTGTTATTCGAACCTTGGTCTTGCCCTCCAGGAGCAAGGCAAACTGGACGAAGCGATCGCCCGATACCACGAAGCGCTGGCAATCAAGCCGCAATATCCGGATGCACTGAACAACCTTGGTCTTGCCCTCCAGGCACAAGGCAAACTGGACGAAGCAATCGCCCGATACCACGAAGCGCTGGCAATCAAGCCGCAATATCCGAAGGCACTGAACAACCTTGGTCTTGCCCTCCATGCACAAGGCAAACTAGGCGAAGCAATCGCCCGATACCACGAAGCCCTGGCAATCAAGCCGCAATTTCCGGAGGCACAGAACAACCTTGGTAATGCCCTCCAGGAGCAAGGCAAACTGGACGAAGCGATCGCCCGATACCACGAAGCGCTGGCAATCGAGCCGCAATATCCGGAGGCACTGAACAACCTTGGTCTTGCCCTCAAGGCACAAGGCAAACTAGGCGAAGCAATCGCCCGATACCACGAAGCCCTGGCAATCAAGCCGCAATATCCGGAGGCACTGAACAACCTCGGTGATGCCCTACAGAAGCAAGGCAAACTGGACGAAGCGATCGCCCGATACGAACTGGCGTTAGAGACGGATGCCGATTACCTACCCGCGAGGTGGAATCGTGCGATATCCGTCTTGCCGATCATCTTTACCCACGCCGAACAGACTCAAGCTTGTCGGGAGGCGTTTCGACTGGAACTAATCGGGATGAACGATTGGTTCGTGGGTAAGAGGCTTGACGACGGATACAAGGCGGTCGGATGCTCACAGCCTTTCTATCTTGCCTATCAAGAAGAAAACAACAAACAACTGCTTGCCGAGTATGGCGCGTTGTGCCACAAACTCATGAGCCACTGGCAACAGCAAGAGAAATGCTTCCCTGAGTCCAAACCATTCAATATCCCAGTACGACTTGGAATCGTTTCCAATCACGTCTATCGGCACTCCGTATGGAATGCGCTGATGAAAGGGTGGATTCGGCACCTGGATCGCAGCCGGTTTGAGGTGTCCATCTTCTACGTTGGCACGAAGACTGATGAAGAAACACAGTATGCAAGGTCTGTCGCAACTTCCTTCGTCGAAGGAAGAGCGACATTGCCTTCGTGGGTCGAAGCCATTCTAGCGAGCCGAATTGACATCCTGCTTTACCCGGAAATCGGCATGGATCTGATGACGGTGAAATTGGCCAGTCTGCGTCTGGCACCGATTCAGGTGGGAGCATGGGGGCATCCCGAAACGACCGGATTGCGGACCATGGACTACTACCTGTCCGCCGATCTGTTAGAACCGAACGGTTCTGAGAAGTACTACACCGAAGAGCTGATCAAACTGCCGAACCTAGGCTGCTGCTATGGCCGATCAGCCGTTACCCCGATTGCTCCCGACCTAGTAGCACTTGGAATTGCGGAAAATTGCCCCTTACTGGTCTGTCCGGGCGTGCCGTTCAAGTATGCGCCCCAGCATGACAGGATATTCACAGAGCTCGCAAAGCAACTCGGGAGATGCCAATTCATTTTCTTCATACACGAGGGAAAGGAACTTTCCCAGCTAGTAAAGGAAAGACTGACTTTGCGGTTCTCAGAGGAGGGGCTGCATTTGAATGAGTTCTGTGTCTTCGTTCCATGGCAAACACAAGAATCGTTCTACGGCCTGATGCAGCGTGCGGACGTCTACCTCGACACGATCGGATTCTCCGGGTTCAATACCGCAATGCAGGCGACCGAGTGTGGGCTGCCGATTGTCACTCGTGAAGGACAGTTCATGAGAGGGCGACTCGCAAGCGGAATCTTGAAGCGGATCGGCCTGCAAGAACTGGTCGCGGACAACGAGGACCACTATGTGGCTCTGGCAGTCAAACTGGCGAGTGATCGACAATACAATCGAACAATCCGCCAGAAGATCGAAGCCAACCGACGCGCGTTGTACGACGATCTCGAACCCGTGAGAGCACTGGAGTATTTTCTGGTGGAAGCCTGTCGAAAGTCTGCCGGCGAAACAGGAAACACGGTGCCGCTGCAGTCCGCTCTGCCAGAGTCGGAAGCAGCGCGCCCATCGAAAGAAACGTCAGTGCCTACTCCCGCAGCCTTCGTCTGGCAGCAGCTTGACGGCGCATTGCACATGCAGACCCTGAAGCAGGACTATGCGCCAGTTGGGCTGCTGGAGATGATTTCTCCGATCCCGCAACGGGTTCTTGACGTCGGATGCTTCTGCGGAGGTACCGGGAAATGGTTGAAGGAGAAATTTTCGGGCTGTCGCGTTACGGGAATCGAGTACCTCGATGCTGCCGTTGCCATTGCTGCCAAGACATACGATCAAGTGCTCCGAGGGCGGATCGAGGACATCGACTTCGATCGAGAAGGCATCAGACAGGGCAGTCTTGACATCATCGTTGCGGCGGATGTTCTCGAGCACCTCTACAACCCCTGGCGGGCACTTGAACGACTCCGGCCGTTGCTGGCACCGAATGGCGCGATATATGTCAGCCTGCCCAATATCCGAAACTTGAATATCCTGAAGGCGCTCGCGGAAGGGCGTTGGCAATATTCCGGTGCGGGAATACTCGATATCACGCATATCCGCTTCTTCACCAGAACCCAGGCCATCGAAATGCTGGAACAGACAGGATGGCAAGTGGTGGCGCAGCGGATCAATCTTGACCCGAGCCTATCACCCTTGTTGCAGGGGCAAGATGTTTCCAAGATTCATCGCGTGGACGCCGGCAGCCTGAAACTTGAGAACCTATCCGAGGAGGATGTCCGAGAGCTATTTGCGCTGCAGTTCTTCCTCAAGGCCATACCGATGGAAACACAGAAGGGGAGCGAGGCATGAACGCACAGCAACGCTACATCGATCTCCTGAAGAGCAGTTTGCTGAACGAGATCTATATCGAGAATGAAGTCCGGCTGATGTATGTCTTCGCCATGCTGGGCAGCCGGCAGACCGTTGACGCCTCGGTTCTGCGCGAAATTGGCACCCGACTACCCGACTGGCTTCGTAATGTTCAAACCGCACGGCAGGAAGGGCGTCCTTGGTGGAACGTCACGGTGACGGAGAGCAACGGCCAGGCCAAGTCGATCAATCTGCGCAATGTCTGTGAGTTCTCACATACGATGGTCGGGCGAAAGCGCCTCGACAATATTCAATACTGTCTCGACCTTGTCCGGGCGGATGGCATCGAGGGGGATGTGATCGAGACAGGCGTATGGCGAGGGGGAGCCTCGATTTTCATGCGTGGCTATTGGGCTGCATGGGAGATGACAGATAGAACCGTGTGGGTGGCCGATTCCTTTGAAGGGCTGCCGGTACCGACGCTTCCTCAGGACGCTGGCTACGACTTTAGCGCCAGTAAGGTTCCGATACTGGCCGTTTCGCTCGAAGAAGTTCAAGAAAACTTCCGTCGTTATGGCCTCTTGGACGAGCAGGTGAAATTTCTGAAGGGCTGGTTTCGTGATTCGCTGCCGGGTGCGCCCATCAGGTCATTGGCCCTGCTGCGCCTCGATGGCGACTTATACGAATCGACGATGGACGCGCTGAATGCACTCTACGACAAGGTGACGCCGGGGGGATTTATCATCGTTGATGATTACGGCGACTTCGAGCCATGTCGAAGCGCGATTCATGAATTCCGGGATCAGCATGGAATTACCGACCCTATCGAAAAGATCGATTGGGCCGGGGCATATTGGCGAAAGACTGGGCGCGAGCCATTAGCTGTGACCACGACTCAACGTGACTTTCGTACTGCAATCGCTCAAGGCAATCTTCAGGCAATCCAGAGTGCGACACATAAGTACAGTTGGAAGGGAGTCCCGATGTGGAAGAACCCTTTCGACTTCGCCCTCTATTGGTTGCTCATCTGGCAGGCCAAGCCAAAGACGATCATCGAGATAGGTTCAAAGTATGGCGGGAGCGCCCTTTGGCTTGCTGATGTGCTGACGCTTTATGGCATACCGGACGCGAAGATTGTATCGATCGATATCAATCGGGTTACGTCGTTTAGCGATCCCCGTATCGAGTTTTTGTCCGGCGACGTCAACAACCTCGCGGCAACGCTTACTCCAGAGTACTGCGAAAAGCTCCCGAGACCTTGGTTGGTCATCGAGGATTCGAGTCATATCTATGAGCATTGCCTGGCGGCGCTAGAGTTCTTCCATCCTCTGCTACAAAAAGATGAGTTCCTGATCGTCGAAGATGGCATTGTTGATGATCTCGGCATATCTAAGGAGTTCAACGGCGGGCCCAATAGAGCTGTGCTGGAGTTCATGTCACACCATGACCATGAATACTCGCTCGTTACCGAACTCTGCGACTTTTGGGGGAGAAACGTTACCTGGAACCCTAATGGGTACTGGAAGAAGACGGCATAGGCGCCACCACTGCGACTGGTACCAACAATCCTGTTGGACTGAACCGCCGCGCAGCCGGTGACGCTATGCGGAACTCCACATAAGGGCACGTTGCACTGGAGCCGTTGGGGCGCCAGAAACTGCTGACCCGGATCGAATGACGGGTTCCGGGTAGGCGCCGCAACCCAATGTCAGGTCTGGAGCGAGGACGGTTTGGTTCGAGGAAGGCCCGGTGTGGGTGTCCGCGCTGATCAATTCTGAGCGTCCGGCGTTCCCCAGGAAGCCGACCTACACGCCAAACCCGCCACCGTCGGCTATGTGGCGGTAGCCGACATGGGCCATGAAATCAGCATCAGGCGGCAAAGGGCACAATCCCGACCCACAAGGTTTCCACATTGCCGCGCAATGCGCACAGACGAAGGCCGCGACAGGCCGGGCTGACGCCGATTTTGCGACCGCCGCGGCGGCGAAGTGCTCGCCGGGGACGTCCGGACCTGCTGTTTGAGCGAAGCGAGTTTGCAGGGCCGGCCGGCGGGCGCTTCGGCGCAAGGGAACCCGCAGGGCGGGAGCGCATGAGGCGGCGGCCCGGCCTGTCGCGGCCGGGGGAGTTACGCGAGTATCTCTTTCAACGCCGCCACCAGCGCCGCGCACTGCGCGTCGGTGCCGATGGTGATGCGCAGGAACTGCTCGATGCGCGGCAGCTTGAAATGGCGCACGATGATGCTGCGTTGCCGTAGCGCCAGCGCCGACTCTTGGGCATCGTGCTGCGGATGGCGGACGAAAATGAAGTTGGCTGCCGACGGCAGTACCTCAAAGCCCAGCGCCTTCAATTCCTCGACCAGCTTCTCGCGCGAGGCGATGACTGCGCGGCAGGTCTTCTCGAAGTATTCGCGGTCTTCATACGCAGCGACGGCACCCGCAATCGCCAGGCGGTCCAGCGGATAGGAATTGAAGCTGTTCTTGACCCGCTCCAGCGCCTCGATCAGGTCGGCGTGGCCGATGGCGAAGCCGACCCGCAGCCCGGCCAGCGAGCGCGACTTGGAGAGCGTCTGTACCACCAGCAGGTTCGGATAGCGGGCGATCAGCGGAATCGCGCTCTCGCCGCCGAAATCGACATAGGCCTCGTCGATCACCACCACCGAGTCGGGATTCGATTGCAACAGGGTTCCGATTTCGGCCAGCGATACCAGGCAGCCAGTCGGCGCATTCGGGTTCGGAAAAATGATCCCGCCGTTGGGTTTCGCGTAGTCACTGACGCGAATCGAAAAATCGTCGGCCAGCGCGATGGTCTCGAAGTCCACCTGGTAGAGCGCGCAATACACCGGATAGAAGCTGTAGGTGATATCGGGGAACAGGATGGGCCGCGCCTGCTTCAGCAAGCCGAGAAAGATGTGCGCCAGAACTTCATCCGAGCCATTGCCGACGAAGACGTTGCGCGCATCGATGCCGTGATAGTTGGCTATCGCGAGCTTGAGCTGCTCGGCATTCGGGTCGGGATAAAGCTTCAGCGACTCCGCAGTGGCTTCGCGGATCGCCGCCAGCGCGCGCGGCGAAGGGCCGTAGGGGTTCTCGTTGGTGTTGAGTTTCACCAGCTTGGCGAGCTTCGGTTGCTCACCCGGCACATAGGGCTTGAGCCCCTTGACGACATCGCTCCAGAAACGGCTCATGGCTGGCAAGAATGATAGGTGCGGCAGTGTTGGTGGGCGTTCAGGCCTTGCGTGCAGCCTGCTACGCCGATGGTATCATGCAGTCCTCACCCCTTTGCTTGATCAAGACTGCCATGCGGCGAGCTGAAATCACACGCAATACCCTGGAAACAAAGATCCGTGTCGCCCTCGATCTGGACGGCACGGGCGCCTCCAAGCTCGCGACCGGCATTGGCTTCTTCGACCACATGCTGGACCAGGTCGCGCGCCACGGCGTGATCGATTTGACGGTCGAGGCCAAGGGTGATCTGCACATCGACGCGCATCACACCATCGAGGATGTCGGCATCACGATCGGCCAGGCTTTGGCCAAGGCGCTGGGCGACAAGAAAGGTTTGCGTCGTTACGGGCATGCCTATGTGCCGCTGGACGAAGCCTTGTCGCGCGTGGTGGTCGATTTGTCAGGGCGACCGGGGCTGGTCTTCAACGTGCCTTTCACCCGCGCCACCATCGGCGAGTTCGATGTCGACCTGGTGCGCGAGTTCTTTCAGGGGCTGGTGAATCATGCCGGGATTACGCTGCATATCGACGCCTTGCGTGGTGACAACTCGCACCATCAGGCCGAGACCGTGTTCAAGGCCTTCGCCCGGGCGCTGCGCATGGCGGTGGAAGCCGATTCGCGTGCGGCCGGGGCTATCCCTTCGACCAAAGGGACGCTCTGATCCTTCTTCCATGAGCACGGTTGTGGTTGTCGATTACGGCATGGGTAACCTGCGCTCGGTGGCCAAGGCCATCGAGCACGTTGCCCCCGAGGCCGACGTGCGAATCAGCTCGAATGCGGCCGAAATCGCTGTGGCTGACAGGGTGGTCGTTCCTGGCCAGGGTGCGATGCCGGATTGCATGCGCGAATTGTCCGCACGAGGCTTGCGCGAAGCCGTCGTGCGCGCCGCCGCCGATAAACCCTTTCTTGGCATTTGCGTCGGCCTGCAGATGCTGTTCGGCCACGCCGAGGAAGGTGACGTCATGGGCTTGGAGATTTTGCCCGGCAGCGTGCCGCGGTTTCCGCAGGCAGCCATGGTGTCGCCCGACGGCACGCGCCTCAAGGTGCCGCACATGGGCTGGAATCAGGTGCGGCAGGCGGAAACCCACCCGTTGTGGGATGGCATCGAGGACGGCGCACGCTTCTATTTCGTGCACAGCTACTACGTCGAACCGGAGAGCCCCGAGGTGATTGCCGGCTCAACGCACTACGGCATCCCCTTTACCAGCGCGATTGCCCGCGCTAACATCTTCGCTGTTCAATTCCATCCGGAAAAAAGCGCCCAGGCCGGGTTGCGACTACTCGGCAATTTCATGAGCTGGAAACCCTGATCCAGCCGCCTTCCAGGCATCTTCTTATCTCCACATCCCACTATGCTGCTGATACCCGCGATTGATCTCAAGGATGGCCACTGCGTTCGCCTCAAGCAGGGCGCGATGGATGACGCCACGGTATTTTCCGAGGACCCGGCGGCCATGGCCCGACACTGGATAGAACAAGGTGCGCGCCGCCTGCATCTGGTCGACCTCAATGGCGCCTTTGCCGGCAAGCCGAAGAATGAATCTGCGATCAAGGCTATTCTCGCGGAAGTCGGCGACGAGATCCCCGTGCAACTGGGTGGCGGCATTCGCGATCTGGATACCATCGAGCGTTGCCTCGATGATGGCATTAGCTACGTCATCATCGGCACCGCCGCGGTGAAGAACCCCGGTTTTTTGCATGATGCCTGCGGTGCGTTTCCAGGCCACGTCATCGTCGGCCTCGATGCCAGGGACGGCAAGGTCGCGGTCGATGGCTGGTCGAAGATGACCGGCCACGATGTCGTCGATCTGGCAAAGAAATTCGAGGACTATGGTGTCGAGGCGGTGATCTATACCGATATCGGCCGTGACGGCATGCTCTCCGGGGTGAACATCGAGGCGACGGTGAAACTGGCGCAGGCGCTGCGCATCCCGGTGATAGCCAGCGGCGGCATTGCCTGCATCAAAGATGTCAAGGCGCTTTGCGCGGTGCAGGGCGAGGGCATTTCGGCCGCCATCACTGGCCGCGCGATCTACGAAGGCAAGCTCGACTTCAAGAAGGCCCAGGCGGAAGCCGACAAGCTCTCCGGCCGCTGATGCTTGCCAAACGGATCATTCCCTGTCTCGACGTCAACGCCGGCCGCGTCGTCAAGGGCGTCAACTTCGTCGAATTGCGCGACGCAGGTGATCCGGTAGAGATCGCGCGTCGCTACGACGAACAGGGCGCGGATGAGATTACCTTTCTCGACATTACGGCGAGTTCCGACGATCGGGACATCATCCTGCACATAATCGAGGCCGTGGCCTCGCAAGTATTCATTCCGCTGACGGTGGGCGGTGGCGTGCGTCAGGTCGAGGACGTGCGCCGCTTGTTGAATGCGGGCGCCGACAAGGTCAGCATGAATACGGCGGCGGTGAATAATCCACAACTGGTTGCGGATGCGTCGGCCAGGGTGGGATCGCAGTGCATCGTGGTCGCAGTCGACGCCAAGCAGACGACGCCCGGCCGCTGGGAGGTATTCACTCATGGCGGGCGCAAGAACACCGGGCTGGATGCCATCGAGTGGGTACGCAAGGTGGAAAGCCTCGGTGCCGGCGAGATTCTGCTGACCAGCATGGATCGGGATGGCACCAAGGCCGGTTTCGATCTGCCGCTGACGCGTGCAGTGGCCGACGCGGTGGGTATCCCGGTGATTGCCAGCGGCGGCGTCGGGACCTTGCAGCATCTGGCTGACGGGGTGACGGAAGGCCGGGCGGATGCGGTATTGGCGGCGAGTATTTTCCACTATGGCGAATACACTGTGCGTCAGGCCAAGGAATACATGCGCAGCCGCGGCATCGAGGTAAGGCTGTGAGCCTGTTTTCTGGGAATCGAAGGAGATAGCCAAGTGATTGATCTTCAAGTAATACACCGAATTCAGGCGACGCTGCTCGAACGCAAGGGCGCCGCGCCTGATTCGTCCTACGTGGCCAGCCTGTATGCCAAGGGCACCGACGCGATTTGCAAGAAGGTGGCCGAGGAAGCCGCCGAAACCATCATGGCGGCAAAGGATGGCGATCGCCTGCATCTGGTGCGCGAAGTAACGGATCTCTGGTTTCACAGCCTGATCCTGCTGACCCAGTTCGGCGTTGGCGTCGATGACGTAATAGTCGAGTTTCGTCGCCGGGAAGGCATCTCCGGAATTGACGAGAAGAACAGCCGGAGACCGGGATCATGAGCGACTGCATCTTCTGCAAGATTGTGCGCGGCGAGATTCCGTCGAAGAAAGTCTACGAAGACGAGGAAATCTTCGCTTTTCACGACGTCAATCCGATTGCGCCGGTGCATTTCATGATCGTGCCGAAGTTGCACATCGCCTCCCTGATCGAAGCCGACATGAGCCACCAATTGCTGCTCGGCCGCATCCTGGGCAAGGCGAACGAACTGGCCCGCAGCCAAGGTCTCAACGAAGGCTTCCGTACCATCATCAATACCGGGCGGATCGGACATCAGGAGGTGTATCATCTGCACGCCCATATTCTGGGTGGCCCCGAGCCGTTGGGGTCCATGCTAAAGCGCAAGGCGCCCTGAGGTTTCGCGGAGCGCAAGGAGAAAATACAATGGGATCTTTCAGCATTTGGCACTGGCTGATCGTGCTGGTGATAGTCATGCTGGTGTTCGGCACCAAGAAACTTCGCAACATGGGTTCTGACCTCGGTGGTGCAGTCAAGGGATTCAAGGACGGCATGAAGGAGGCCTCGTCCGACAAACCCGCCGACAAGTCGGCCGAGCCGCAGCAGGTGACCGGTCAGACCATCGACGTCGAGGCGCGGCGGGAACAGACCAAGTCCTGAACATTGGCGGATGAAGCGGGCTGCTGGTCACTTCCGCAGCCTTGGTGACTCTGCCTGCCATTTCATTTCTGATCCCCCAACGAACTTATGTTCGACGTCGGCTTTTCCGAGTTGATGGTTATCGCCGTGGTGGCGCTGGTCGTCATCGGTCCGGAGCGGCTGCCCAAGGTGGCGCGTACCGCGGGCCTTTTGCTGGGCCGTCTGCAGCGCTATGTCGGCGATGTCAAGGCGGACATCAATCGCGAGATTCAACTTGACGAGTTGAAACAACTCCAGCAGCAGATGACCGATCAGGTGACGAACCTGGAGACTTCCGTGACCCATGAAATGCGCGAGGTTGAATCCTCGGTGAATAGGGTGATCGAGCCGCTGGCGGCAGAAATCACCGTATCGCCAGCGCCGACTCTTGAGGCGGCTCCGGTCGTCGATGCGCCGTTGGCGCAAACCACCGCGCCCGAAACCGTGACCGCCGAGACGCAGAAGTCCTGATGGCTGAAGAACAGGAAACATTTCTGTCCCATCTGGTCGAGCTTCGCGACCGCCTGATTCGTGTCCTCATCGCTGTCGGCATCGCCTTCGTGCCGCTGGCTTTCTATGCTCGCGAACTGTATTCGCTGCTCGCCGCCCCTTTGCTGGCGACCCTGCCGGCCGGCGGCCAGATGATCGCCACCGACGTGGTGGGTGTGTTTCTGGTGCCCATGAAAGTGGCGCTGATGAGCGCATTTCTGGTGGTCTTGCCGTATGTGCTGTATCAGGTCTGGGCCTTTGTGGCGCCGGGGCTGTATGCGCATGAGAAAAAGCTCGCGATACCGCTTCTGATCGCCTCGGTGCTGTTGTTTTTCGTTGGCATGACCTTCGCCTATTTCGCTTTCTTCCCGATGGTGTTCGGCTTCATGTCCAAGTTCGCGCCCGAGGGAGTGGCGTGGATGACGGACATCGAGAAGTATTTCTCCTTCGTGCTTACCATGTTCATGGCCTTCGGCATTACCTTCGAGGTGCCGATAATCGTCATCGTCCTGGTCAAGATCGGCGTCGTGGATGTGGCCAAACTGCGTGAGTGGCGACCGTATGTGATCGTCGGCGCCTTCGTGGTTGGCGCGGTGTTCACACCGCCCGACGTGATTTCGCAGTTCATGCTGGCGATGCCGATGTGGCTGCTTTATGAACTCGGGATCGTCTTGGCGAGTGTCATCGTTCGTCCGGCGCCTGCCGGCCAGTCAGACTACCAGCCGCCGTCCGACCAGGAAATGAATCAGGAACTTGATCGCGCAGAGCAAGCTTCGCGCGACCAGAATATCTGAGCCCGGACCGTGGCCAGGCAAGTTTCTGCGCGGCTTTCCAGTGACGCCGAAGTTCGCAGCCTTGCTGCGTCGTCCCTGGTCAAGCTCTTCGACAGCCTGTACGAAGGTGCCGTGGTCATTGACCAGGCGGGCCGCATTACCTGGATCAACGACAAGTACAAGGCGCTGATCGGCTGGAACGGCAGCGAGGCGATCGAGGGCCGCGCCATCGAGGAAGTCCTGCCAAACAGCCGTTTGCGCCAAGTGGTGGAGACCGGACAGGCAGATCTGCTGGACGTATTGACGGTGGGCGGACGCCAGATGGTGGTATCGCGCATCCCCTTGCATGGCGAGGCGGGCAACGTGATCGGCGCCCTGGGGGTGATTCTTTACGATCGACTGCAGGCGCTGAAGCCGATCGTTTCCAAGTTTCAGCAGATGCAGACGGATCTCGCCACGGTACGCAAGCAACTGGCGGACGGACGTCAGGCGAAATATCGCTTCAGTCAATTTGTCGGCACCAGCCGCCTGGCGGCGGAAACCAAGGAACAGGCACGTCGTGCGGCGGACCGCGAAGGTGCCGTGCTGCTGCTGGGCGAGACCGGGACCGGCAAGGAACTGCTGGCTCACGCCATTCATGCCGCCAGTCGGCGCGCCGAGGGGCCGCTGGTGACGATCAACGCGGCGGCGATTCCCGAGGCACTGCTCGAAGCCGAGTTGTTTGGCGTGGAGCCTGGCGCTTATACGGGTGCCGGAACCAAGTCGCGCAGCGGCAAGTTTCAGTTGGCCGATGGCGGTACGCTGTTTCTCGATGAAGTCGGCGACATGCCGCTTTCCTTGCAGGCCAAGTTGCTGAGAGTGTTGCAGGAAGGCGAGGTCGAGCCTCTGGGCGGCAATCGCTTGCGTCCGGTCAATGTGCGCGTGATAGCGGCGACCAGCCGCGACTTGAAATCGATGATGGACGCAGGCAGCTTCCGCGCCGATCTGTACTACCGCCTCAACGTGTTGCCGATTCGACTGCCGCCGCTGCGAGAGCGGCGCGAGGATATCGCCATGTTGTGCGAAACCTTGCTCGAGCAGATTGCCGAGCAGGGCGGCGAAGCGTCCCGCACTCTGGCGGCGGACGGGCTGGCGCGGCTGGGTTGCCATGACTGGCCGGGTAACGTGCGTGAATTGCGCAACGTGCTGGAGCAGGCCGTCGCGCAATCGGACAATCGCCGTCTTGCCAGCGCCGACTTTCCGATGTTGCCGGAAACCCCGGTTACTCCCGAAAAGGTGTCGGATCCGGTGGCGAACCCGGTCGAGTCGCGGGTTCGCCCTCTGCGGGAGGCGGTCGCCGCCGTCGAGCGGTTGGAGATTTTGCGAGCGCTGGAGGCGACCGGCGGGGTCAAACTGCATGCCGCCAAGCTGCTGGGAATCAGCCGTGCCCAGCTTTACGAGAAGCTCTCCAGTCTTGGGATAGCGTCTGGAGACGCAGACATTTAGCGGCGTGCCCTGTATTTTGGACGCGTCAATAATAATCATATGTTTCAGCAAGTTGTAGTTCATTGTCCGGCGATGTGTCCGGATATATAGACATATAGTTGTCGCCGTCGATTCGCGATTTACAGGCGGATGCCGGTCATGCCAGTGTTTTCGAGGGCTGGCACATATTCTGCATAGGTGATGCCGAGCCCGTTCGCGCGGGGGACTATTTCATATACGGAGGATCACCCATGAAATTCAAGGCATTGGCTATTGCAGCCCTGGCGGCTACTGCCGCCACCCTGACCGCCCCGGTGGGCGCGCAGGAACTCAAGATCGCCCTTATTGCCGGCAAAACCGGTGCCCTCGAAGCCTATGCCAAGGAAACTGAAATCGGTTTCATGATGGGCCTGGAATATTTGACCAACGGCACCATGACCCTCAACGGCCGCAAGATCAAGGTGATCTTCAAGGACGATCAGGGCAAGCCGGATCTGGCCAAGGCCGCGTTGGCTGAGGCCTACGGCGACGACAAGGTCGATATCGCTGTCGGCACTACCTCGTCCGGCGCCGCGCTGGCGATGCTGCCGGTGGCCGAGGAGTACAAGAAAGTACTGATCGTCGAGCCGGCCGTGGCCGACGTAATAACGGGCGACAAGTGGAACCGCTATATCTTCCGCACCGGTCGCAGTTCCTCCCAGGATGGGCTGGCCGCCGCCGCGGCATTGATGGGGGAGGTGAATGTCGCGTTTCTGGCACAGGACTATGCCTTCGGCCGTGACGGCATCAAGGCGTTCAAGGATTCGCTGGTGGCGGTGAAGAGCAAGGCCAAGGTGGTGCATGAGGAATACACCGCGCAGACCGCGACCGACTTCACCGCCTCGGCGCAGAGGATTTTTGATGCGCTCAAGGACAAGCCGGGCCGCAAGATACTCTCCATCTACTGGGCAGGCCCCAATCCGCTGACCAAGATCGCCGACATGAAACCCGAGCGCTACGGCATCGAGCTGGCCGCGGGCGGCAACATCCTGCCGGTCATGAAGGGCTGGAAGAATCTTGCCGGCATGGAGGGCAGCATCTATTATTACTATGCCTTCCCGAAGAACAAGATGAACGACTGGCTGGTCGCTGAAAATCAGAAGCGTCTCAAGCAGCCGCCGGATTTCTTTACCGCAGGCGGCTTTGCAGCAGCCAGTGCGGTGGTGACGGCACTGACCAAGGCCGGCTCGAGCGATACCGAAAAGCTCATCTCGGTCATGGAAGGCATGGACTTCGATACGCCGAAGGGCAAGATGACTTTCCGCAAGGAAGACCATCAGGCCCTGCAGGCGATGTTTCACTTCCGCATCAAGAAGGCTCAGGCCAGCGAGTGGGATTTGCTGGAACTGGTGCGCGAAATCCCGGCTGCGGAAATGCCGCTGCCGATTCGTAACAAGCGCTGAGAAGCCTTAGCCCCGTCCTTCGACAAGCTCAGGATGATCGGAGCCACGGCCCCGCTCATGGTGAGCATGTCGAACCACGTGGCGAACGTCTTTCCCATGACCACTGAACATCCGGTTCTCTCGACTCACGGCGTCAGCATCCGCTTTGGCGGGCATATCGCCGTCAATAACGTGAGTTGCGAGTTCCGGCCGGGGACCCTGACCGCGATTGTCGGTCCCAACGGCGCCGGCAAGACCACCTATTTCAACCTCATGTCGGGGCAGTTGTCGCCGACCTCCGGCACGGTCCGCCTGTATGGCGAAGACGTGACGCGCCTCGGCGCGCCGCAGCGAACCAAGCGCGGCATCGGTCGAGCGTTTCAACTGACGAACCTGTTTCCCAATCTCACCGTGCTGGAGAATGTCCGGCTGACGGTGCAAAGCCGTGCCGGGCTAGGATTGAACATGATCTCGATGTGGGCAAGCCATGTCGAACTGATCGAGAAGGCCGAGCATTTCCTGCATGTCACTGCGCTTGCCGAGAGTCGCCACGAACTGGCGTCCGCCCTGTCGCACGGCGACAAGCGCAAGCTCGAAATTGCGATCCTGCTGGCGCTCGAACCGGACATTTTCATGTTCGACGAGCCGACCGCCGGCATGAGCGTGGACGAGGTGCCGGTGGTGCTCGACCTGATCCATCACATCAAGGCACAGGGCGACAAGACCATTCTGCTGGTGGAGCACAAGATGGACGTGGTGCGCTCGCTGGCGGACCGCATCATCGTTCTGCACAACGGCTATCTGGTGGCCGACGGCGACCCGGCCGAAGTCATGGCCTCGCCCATCGTCCAGGAAGCCTATCTGGGCACAGGAATGGCCGAACATGTCTGACGCCTTGCTGCAACTCGACGGAGTGCATACTCACATCGGCCAATACCACATCCTGCAGGGCGTCGATCTGGTGGTGCCCAGAGGCGGCATCACGGTCCTGCTCGGCCGTAACGGCGCCGGCAAGACCACCACGCTGCGCACCATCATGGGTTTGTGGCATGCCTCGCGCGGCACGGTGCGTTTCGCCGGCGGCGACATCACGCAAAGTCCGACGCCCGACATTGCCTGTGCCGGCATCGCCTATGTGCCCGAGACCATGGGCATCTTTTCCGACCTGACGGTACGCGAGAACCTGTATCTGGCGGCGCGTAACGTGAAAAAGGCGAGCGAGATGGACGAGGCGCGCCTGGACTGGATTTTCGGCTTCTTCGGTGCGCTGAAGAAATTCTGGAACCAGCCTGCCGGGACCTTGTCCGGCGGACAAAAGCAGATGGTGGCGATTGCGCGCGCCATCGTCGAGCCGAGAAAACTGCTGCTGATCGATGAGCCGACCAAGGGGCTGGCGCCGGCCATCATCCAGGGCATGATCGCCGCCTTCCGCGAACTGAAGCAGACCGAGACCATCCTGCTGGTCGAACAGAACTTCAGCTTTGTCTGTGCGCTGGGCGACTCGGTGGCGGTGATGGATGGCGGACGCATAGTGCACTCCGGGTCGATGGCCGCGCTGGCCGATGACAGGGACCTGCAGCACAGGCTGCTGGGCTTGTCGCTGGATACCCATCAATAGGTTGAAGACATGACAACGATATCTCACGTCGCGCCACAGGATTCCGCCTTGCCCAAGGTTCGCATGGACATGCTGCCGCTGCTGCTGGTGCCGGTCCTGGCGCTGTTGATGCTGCCGCTGGTGGGCAGCTTCCCGACCTGGGTGACGCTGACCGTGGCCGGGCTGGCCATGGGCATGATGGTGTTCATGATGGCCAGCGGCCTGACGCTGATTTTCGGCCTGATGGATGTGCTCAACTTCGGCCATGGCGCTTTCGTCTCGGTCGGCGCCTTTACCGCGACGCTGGTGCTGCTGCCGATGAAAAGCTGGGTGGAAGCCGATTCGGTGTGGATGAACCTGTCGGTGGTGGGTCTCGCCATCCTGCTGGCGATGCTGGTCACCGGCATTCTCGGCTGGGCCTTCGAGCGCATCATCATCCGCCCCGTGTATGGCCTGCACCTGAAGCAGATTCTGATCACCATGGGCGGCATGATCGTCGCCGAGCAGCTGATCCATGTCATCTGGGGCGCCGAGCAGATTCCGCTGCAACTGCCGGCCACCTTCCGCGGCGCCTTCATCTTCGGCGACGCCGCGCTGGAAAAATATCGGCTGATTGCCGTCGGTGTCGGCTTGACCGTATTCATCACCATGTTCCTGGTGCTCAACCGGACCAAGGTCGGCCTGCTGATCCGGGCGGGCGTCGAGAATGGCGAGATGGTCGAAGCGCTGGGTTATCGCATCCGGCGACTGTTCGTCGGCGTCTTCATGGCCGGCTCGGCGCTGGCCGGCCTCGGCGGTGTCATGTGGGGCCTCTACAAGGAAACCCTGACGGCGGCGATCGGCGGCGAGATCACCGTACTGGTATTCATCGTCATCATCGTCGGCGGCCTCGGCTCGGTCGGCGGCTGCTTCATCGGTGCCATGCTGGTGGCGCTGGTGGCCAACTACGCCGGCTTCCTCGCGCCCAAGGTTGCACTCGTCTCCGACATCCTGGTGATGGTCACTGTGCTGCTCTGGCGTCCGCAGGGGCTGTATCCGGTCGCCAAGCGCTGAGATCATGATCAGGACCCTGCTCTCAGGCGATTTGCCGCGCAGCCGCATGCTGTCGGTGATGCTGATGGCTGTCTTTCTCGGCCTCGCGTTGGCGCCTTTCGTGGTCTCGGGCGCTCGCTCGCTGAATGTCGCGGCGACCATTTGCGTTTTCGTGGTGCTGGTCGCCTCTTATGACCTCCTGCTCGGCTACACCGGCATCGTCTCCTTCGCCCACACCATGTTCTACGGCATCGGCGCCTACGGCGTCGGTCTCGCACTGCACGGCATGGGACCGAGCTGGTGGGCCATATTTGTCGGCACGGCGGGAGCTTTGGCTCTGTCACTGGTACTGGCGTTGGTGATCGGCCTGTTTTCGCTGCGGGTGCGGGCCATTTTCTACGCCATGATTACCCTGGCGGTCGCTTCCGCCTTCTCCGTGTTGGCGTCGCAACTGTCGGATTTCACCGGCGGCGAAGATGGTCGCACCTTCAAGGTACCGGAAATCCTGCAGCCGGGCTTTCGCCTGTTCGATGCCGAAATTCTCGGTCGTGTGGTCGACGGCAAGCTGATCACCTATTACCTGGTGTTCTTCTCGGCACTGATCCTGTTCCTGTTCATGCTGCGCATCGTAAATTCGCCTTTCGGCCGGGTGCTGCAGGCGATCCGCGAAAACGATTTCCGCGCCGAGGCACTGGGCTACCGCACCGTCGTCTACCGTACGCTGGCCAACTGTCTCGGCGCCCTGATCGCGACTCTGGCGGGAGTCCTGATGGCGCTCTGGCTGCGTTACGTCGGGCCGAAGACCATGCTCTCGTTCGAGGTCATGACCGACATTCTGCTGATCGTGGTGATCGGCGGCATGGGCACGGTGTATGGCGCGGTGATCGGGTCGGCCTTGTTCATCCTGGCGCAGAACTATCTGCAGGTATTGATGGCGCAAGCCTCCGCAGCGATGTCCGGAGTCCCCTTGCTGGCGAACCTGTTTCACCCCGACCGCTGGTTGCTGTGGCTGGGCGTGCTTTTCGTGCTCTCGGTGTATTTCTTCCCCACCGGCATTGTCGGCCGCCTGCGAACCAAGGCCCTGGCGCGAGGCCGGTCATGACGTGGCTATAAGCTTGTCATGAGCCTGGTGCGGGTCGAGTGCGAAGGTGCCGTGGCGCGCGTGGTTCTCTGCCGGGTGGCGATGCACAATGCGCTGGTGCCGGAACTGCTGGCGGATCTGCTCGCGGCACTGGCGCGGTTGCGGGACGATGACTGTCGCGCCGTAGTGTTGGCCGCCGAGGGACCGGCGTTTTCCATCGGCGGCGACATGCGCCGTTTCAGCCACGAGGGTGAATGCGGCGATCTGCGTGCTTATGGCGATAAGCTTGTCGGGCAGTTGAACGAAGCCATCCTGGCGCTTATCGATATGCCGCAGCCGGTGGTAGCCGCCGTGAATGGCATCGTCACCGGCGGTTCAATTGGTCTCGTGCTGGCGGCCGACATCGTCTTGCTGGCGCCACAGGCCGTGTTCAAGGCCCACTACGCCACGGCCGGATTTGGCCCCGACGGGGGCTGGACGGCCTTGGTGAGCCGGCTTGCGGGCCGGCGCCGGGCAGCGGCGGCGCTGCTGCTGAATCGCACCATTCGCGCCGAGGAGGCCGTCGCCTGGGGCCTGGCCAACGAGATCGTGGCCGCCGATTCCTTGCACGCGGACGCATTCAAGGCAGCGCGCAAGATGGCGGCATATCCCTTTGGCACCATGCGCGCCGCCAAGCGTCTGCTCTGGGGCGACCGCGCACAGCTCGTGGCCGACCTGGAAGCCGAGCGCGCCCGCTTCGCCGAACTGATTGCCGCGCCGGAGGCGCGGGCTGGCGTCGATGCCTTCCTGCGCGACTTCGGCAGTTACCCTGATGCAACGGAGTAGGAGATCCCAAGATGTTGATACCTGACTGGCTGGTCAAACATGCGCAACAGTTTCCGCAACAGGTCGCGCTGGTCGATCTGCACAGTTCGCGCTCGGTCAGCTATGCGCAACTCAACGAACGCGCCAGTCGCTTCGCCGAGTTCATGAGCGAGCGCTGGCAGATTAAGCCCGGCGACCGGGTGGCGGTGCTGGCGCACAGTTCCTCCGATTACGTCGAGATGCTCTATGCATGCGGCAAGATCGGCGCGATCATGGTCTGCCTCAACTGGCGCCTGGCGCTGGCCGAACTGGTCGGCATCGCCGCCGACGCGGAGCCCGTGGCGCTGGTCTGGGGCGAGGAGTTCGATCAAACTGGCGCGGCGCTGGCCGACGCTTGCCAACTGACGCGACGGATGGTGACGGGTGCTCCCCGCGCCGACGTCGCCGGCTATGAAGCAGCCCTGGCCGAAATGTCCGGCGCCACGATCGAGATGCCCTGGCGCCGGCATGACGACGTCTGGTACCTGCTCTACACCGCCGGCACTACCGGCAAGCCCAAGGGCGTGCCACAAACCTGGGGCATGGCCTTCACCAACGCGGTCAACGGCATGCTGGCCACCGGCTTGCGGCGCGAGGACAAGATGCTTTCGGTGCTGCCCTACTTTCATACCGGCGGACTGAATCTCTACATGAACCCGACGATCATGTGCGGCGGCACCACGCTGATCATGCGCCAGTTCGACGTGGACCAGACCATGCAACTGCTGGAGACGGAGGCCACGGTGATGTTCGGCGTGCCGGCCATCTACCTGTTCCTGAGCCAGCATCGCCGTTTCGCCAGCGCCGACTTTTCGCGGGTGCGCAACTGGGCCTGCGGCGGCGCGCCGATTCCCAAGACCTTGCTGGAGCAGTATCTGGCCAAGGGAGTGACGATCTGTTTTGGCTTCGGCATGACCGAGACCGGGCCGACGGTTTTCCTCACCGACGAGGCTACCGCCCGCAAGAAGGTCGGCACGGTGGGCAAGCCGGTGATGTACGTCGAGGGCAAGGTGGTCGACTCGGCGACACGCCAGCGCCTGGGGCCAAATCAGCGCGGCGAGCTGATGCTGCGCGGCCCCGGCATTACGCCTGGCTACTGGCACCAGCCGGAGGCGACCGCAAAGGCCTTCGCCGACGGCTGGCTGTGCACCGGCGACATCGCCTATTTCGACGACGACGGCGACTACTACATCGTCGATCGCTCCAAGGACATGTACATATCCGGCGGCGAGAACGTCTACCCGGCCGAGGTCGAAAACGTCATCTTCCAGATGGCAGGCGTCGCCGAGGCGGCGGTGATCGGCGTCCATGACGCCAAGTGGGGCGAGGTGGGCAAGGCCATCGTCGCCCTCAAGCCGGATGCGCAGGCGACGGTCGAGGAGGTGATCGCGCATTGCAAAGCCCGCCTGGCCGGGTTCAAGGCGCCGAAATACGTGGTGTTCGTCCCAGCCGTGGCGCGCAATGCGGCCGGCAAGCTGGACAAGCCGACGCTGCGCAAACAGTTCGGCGATGTTGGCAGCGTCTGATGACCAGCTACCAGCAGGTCCTGCTGCAAACCGATTTCGATCGCTTCGCGAAACTGACCGGCGACGACAATCCGATTCACTGCGATCCGGATTTCGCCGCGAGGAGCCATTTCGGCGGCACGGTCGCCCATGGCATGCTGCTCTACAGCTGCATCTGCAAGGCGCTGACGGAGCAGATTGGTCCCGGTGTGGTGCAACTGGAACAGGCGCTGATGTTTCCCAATCCGACCTATGTCGGTGACCGCCTTCATGTCGGTCTGCGTGTCGAAGGAGAGATCGAGGGCCTGCTGGACATCGTTACCGTGGTGACAAAAGTCGGCTCTGACGGTACGGCGATTCCCACCGCAACCGGCCGCTGCAGAGTCGTGCCACCCGGTGTTGCGCTGCCGGCAGTGGCGCCCGCCAGGCATCCGGTGGAGCGCGGCGATGCCGAACTCTACGGCCTGCGGACCGGCATGAGCGCCAACGCCGCGCGCACTTTTACCGCCGTTGATCTCGACGAATACGGTGACCTGACCGGCGACCGCAATCCGATCTTTCGCGATGATGCGGAAGCTCGCGCGCGCGGCTTCAAGCGCCGCATCGTGCCGTGGCCGCTGCTGGCCGGAATGTTCTCCGATGTGCTCGGCACGCGTCTGCCGGGACGTGGCACGGGCTGGATGAAGCAGGCTTTGCGCTATCACTCCGCCGCCTATCTGGGCGAGGCGCTGACGGCGACAGTCTCGATCACGCGCCTGCGCGCCGACAAGGAACTGGTCAACCTCGCCACCCGCATCAGCGCTTCCGACGAACGCGTGATCTGCGACGGCGAAGCCTTGGTGCTGGTGCGTAATCTGGAAGACAAATCCGGGCCGCGACTCGCATGAACCACGTCGGCATTCTCGGCTACGGCCTGTATCTGCCGTCGCGGCACATGAGCGCCGCCGACATCGCCGCCGCCACCCAAGGGCGCTGGTCGGCCGCGGCGGTGCGCGAAAAGCTGGGCATTGTCAGGAAGACCGTTCCCGGCCCGGAAGACGGCACGCAGGAAATGGGCGCTCGTGCCGCGCTCGACGCTCTGGCACGCAGCGGCATCGATCCTCTGGAGATCGACCTGATCCTGTGCATGGGCGAGGAGTGGAAGGAGTATCCGCTGACTACCTCGGCGATCCATATCCAGGAACGCATCGGCGCCCATCGCGCCTGGGGCATCGACCTTCAGCAGCGCTGCAATACCACCGTGGCTGCAATCAAGATCGCCAAAGACATGATGATCGCCGATCCGGACATCGCCACGGCGATGATCGTCGGCGGCTATCGCAACGGCGACCTGATCGACTACACGGATCCCGACGTGTCATTCATGTATGACCTCGCGGCGGCGGGTGGCGCCCTGATCCTCAGGCGCGGTTTGGGCCGCAACGTCGTGCTCGGCAGCCACATCATCACCGACGGCTCGCTGTCGCGCGACACCGGCGTGCGTTATGGCGGCACGGTACAGCCGATAGAAACGCTGCCCGAAGAAACCTTGGTGAAATTGCGTGCGCACGGCAACCGCAGTCTGGGCGTGTTCGACGCCGAGCACATGAAGGCGCGCTTGAACGAAGTCTCCATGCCCAACTGGCTGACCTGCATCGACCGGGCGCTGGAAAGGAGCGGGGCGACGCGGGGCGACATCGATTTCCTCAACGTGCTGCACTTCAAGCGCTCGATGCACGACGGTTTGCTGGAAACCCTCGGACTCGGGCCTGGGCAGGCGGTGTATCTGGAAGACTATGGTCACGCCGGGCAGGTAGACTTCATGGTTTCGCTGCATGAAGGTCTGCGGCAGGGGCGCCTGAAGGACGGTGACCTCATGGTGGCCATCGCCGCCGGGATCGGTTATGTGTGGGGCGCCACCGTGGTACGCTGGGGCGAGGTCTGAAAACACTCAGGAGGGGGTTGGTCGATGACGAAACAGCTTGCGGGCATTCGCCCGTCATGGTGCGCTCTGCTCGCGCTGCTGCTTGCGTTCGCCGGTCTGGCACAGGCCGTCGAGCCAGCAGTCGATTCGAGCCGGAAGACCGATTCAGCGGCGCCCGTCGCGGCGAGCAAGAGCGCCCGCAAGGAGCCGCGGCCGTCCGCGCCTGTACGGGCGAAGCAAAAGACACGCAGCGAGCAATCGCCGCCCAGCGCCGTGTCCCGCAAAGCGACTAACGCCCCGATCGCGGCGGCAGGTACAAGCGGGAAACAGGATCAGGGTCAAGACGTTCCGTGCTTCAAGACAAGGCTCTGCGAGTGACCCGGTAACCGCAAGCAATGAATCCCGCCGGGTTCATTGATAGCAGGGACGTTGACATCATCCGATGCCCATGATCGTGCGCCTTCGGATGCTTTCCTGCCTGTTGTTGCTGGCGGTCGGTTTCGATGCGGTGGCGAGCGATCTCTACACCACGATCAACCAGTTGCGCGAAGGCGAAGGCGGTTGCGACGCGACTAAGCAACTGCCTCCGCTAAAACCGCAGGCTGCGCTGGAGCGCGTCGCAAGAGATCTTGCGCGCGGAACCAGGCTGGAACAAAGCATGGCGGCGGCGGGGGACCGGGCGACGCGCGTCAAGGCCCTGACCTTCAGCGGTGACCGGATCGGCGCACAGGTGACGGAGATACTGGCAAAACAAAAGTACTGCGCACAGTTGCAGGACGCCGCAATGACGGAGGTCGGCACTTACCTGGATGCGCGGCAGGTCTGGATCGTAATCGCCGCGCCCTTTGCTCCTTTGGTAGAGATGGCCGCGCAAGCGGCGGGGCAGCGCGTACTCGACCTGGTCAACCAGGCGCGCTCGACGCGGCGAAACTGCGGCAGCAAGGTGTTCAGCGCGGCGCGACCGGTAAGTTGGAGCGACGTTTTGGCCGGGGCCTCGCGTCTGCATGCGGAAGACATGGCGCGCTTCAGCTACCTGAGCCACGGCGGCCGCGACGGTTCCACCCCGGCGCAGCGTGTCGAGCGGGCCGGCTACCGATACCGGGCCATGGGCGAAAACATCGCGGGCGGACAAATGAAACCCGAAGATGCAGTGACGGCCTGGATAAACAGCCCGCCGCATTGCGCAAACCTGATGAGTCCGGCATTTACCGAAATGGGCGTCGCCTTTGCGGTCGATCGCACGAGCAAACTGGGTGTGTACTGGGCGCAGGAATTCGGCGCGCCGCGTTGATTCGACAGATTCGGCGAGCGGCGTGTTCCGGTCCGCGGCCATTTGGGATGGTTTCAGGCCCCGCAGACAATCGGAAGTGAGCGCCAGCTACCTCGCGAAGCGATGCCCCGGTTATTCCCTGGGTGGCGTCGGGCGCTTGCCGACGACGACCTCGACGCCCATGTCGCGGCCGTCGCGCTTGAGGTCGAAATGCGCTGTCTTGCCCGGTTGCAGTGCGGCGATCAGTTCCAGCATCGCCTGGGCATCCTTTACGGGCCTGTTCGCCACCTGGGTCAGCACGTCGCCGGGTTTGATGCCGGCCTTGTCCGCCGGGCTGCCACGCATTACACCGGCGATCATGGCGCCCTGGGTCGCGCCCAGCTTGAAGGATTCGGCGAGGTCCGGTGTAATCTCCTGTACCTCGATGCCGACCCAGCCGCGCGTCACGCCGCCGTTCCTGACGATTTGCTCCATCACGTTCTTCGCCAGCGAGACGGGAATGGCAAAGCCGATACCCATCGAACCGCCGCTTTGCGAATAGATTGCGGTGTTGATGCCCACCAGGTTGCCATTGGAATCGACCAGTGCACCGCCCGAATTGCCCGGGTTGATTGCGGCGTCGGTCTGGATGAAGTTCTCGAAGGTGTTGATGCCCAGATGCGAGCGGCCCAGCGCCGAGACGATGCCGGAGGTGACGGTCTGGCCGACGCCGAAGGGATTGCCGATGGCCAGCACCACGTCGCCGACGCGCAGGGTGTCGCTGCTGCCGAAGGCGATCACCGGCAGCTTGTGATCGGCCGGGATGCGCAGTACCGCCAGATCCGATTCGGGGTCTGACCCCACGACACGGGCCTTGTACTTGCGGCCATCGTTGTGTGCGACTTCGATTTCATCGGCGCCGTCGACGACATGGAAGTTGGTCAGGATGTAGCCTTCGGGCGAGACCACGACGCCGCTGCCCAGTCCGGAGCGGCGTTGCGCTTGCTCACCAAAGCGGTCGCCGAAGAAATGCCGGAAAATCGGATCGTTGATGAAGGGATGACGCGAACCCTTCAGCTCCTGACTGGTAAAAATATGGACGACCGCGGGAACGGCCTTCTGTGCCGCATCCGCGTACGAACCGTGACGGCGCACCTCGCTGCCGGCCGGTGCTTCGATCACGGTTGCCATTTCGGTTACGCCATTGCCGGCGCTGGGCAATTGGCCCAGCCACTCCGGCTTGAGCGTCTTCAAGACAAACAGTACAGCGACACAAACCGTGACGGTCTGCGCAAAAATCAGCCAAAGGCGGCGCATAATTTGATCTCTAATTGTTGTCCCCGGCTGCGCGGGGACGGTATCCCTTTCGGGCGGGACAAATGATGCTGGGTGATGCTGTACTGCGGGAGGATCTTCGCGCTTATCTGGACTCGCTGCTGGATGCCGCGCGCTTTCGCGATTATTGCCCAAACGGGCTGCAAGTGGAAGGGCGCGAACGCGTGCAGCGAATTGTTTGCGGAGTCAGCGCCAGCCAGGCGCTGATCGAGGCGGCCATCGAGCGTCGGGCAGACTCCTTGCTGGTGCATCACGGCTGGTTCTGGAAAGCCGAAGACGGTCGCGTTACGGGCTTTCGCAAGCAGCGCATGGCGCGTCTGCTGGCGCATGACATCAACCTGTTTGCCTATCATCTGCCGCTCGATGCGCATGCCGCGTTGGGCAACAATGCGCAACTCGCTTTGCGTTTCGGCTGGACGATCGGCGGGCGCTTTGGCGAACAGGACATCGGCTTTGTCGGCGTGCCGCCAGCGCCGACTTTTGCCGGTGAATTGGCACTGCAGTTAGAGCGGGTATTGGGCCGTTCGCCGCTGCTGATAGGCGATCCGGAGCGCAAAGTGGCACGCGTGGCCTGGTGCAGCGGAGGCGCGCAGGATTACTTCGAAGCCGCGCTGGCGACGGGCGCCGATGTCTTCATCTCGGGCGAGATATCGGAGCAGACGGTGCATCTGGCACGCGAGACGGGCATGGCGTTCATCGCTGCCGGTCATCACGCCACCGAGCGCTATGGCGTGATGGCCCTGGGTGCGCATCTGACCGAGCAGTTCGGCATCGACTGCGAGTTTGTGGATATCGACAACCCGGTGTGACCGGCGGCTATGCCGAGCTTCCTGCCCGCGCCAAGCCCGCCGCATCCGGCGGTCAGGCGCGCCGGATCAGTGAAAGGGCATTCTTACAGCGCAGGCGTATCGACCGCATCCGGATCTACATCCGGGTCCAGCGTATCGGGATATTTCGCCATCTGTACTTTCAGGAGATTCTGATGCTCGACTTCTTCATCCCTGAGTTCCTCGAAAAGCTTGCGCACTGAGCTGTCCTGAATGCCGCGCAAGGCATTGTCAAAAAACTCGTAGGCTTTGATTTCGGATTCCATCGCGACGTCAATGGCATGTCGCGGCGACATGTTGGGTCTTGGCTTGCCACTGTCCGGAGCCTCGACATCTTCGATCATGTCCGCCGTGATCCGCGCCGGGGCATCGCCAAAAAGCGAACGTCTGCGTGCCGCAAGCTCCTCGCCGTGGCGCCGCTCGTAACCAGCCATCGTCTTGAAGAAATCCGCGGCATCGCCCGTGTAGTGCTCTCCGAGCAGGTCTACAAACCAGAGGTAGCGTTCTTCCGCTTCCTTTTCGACCAGCACCGCCATATCGAGTGCATCCTGCAGATTCAGTTTCGAGATATCCAGTTGAGTCATCATCTTTTCCTAAGGGACAGGGTTTAGCGAAGGGTAGCGATTTCAATCTTACAAAAATCTTACAAACGAGGCCGCCTCTGAATTTTGTAGTCACCATGCCCGACCGAGGCAGGTATCACCGCATGTAGATTGCCGTGGGCTATCATTGTCGGTTGTTTTTTTTGGCGTCTTCTTGATCTCTGTCAACAGCCCTACTGCTCTACGCGGCGATCATTGCATTAATCCCAAGTAACGCGCTTTTCTGGCCAAGTAAGTTCATTTTGGAGCGTGTTCTTGGGAATATTTATGGCAACCAACCAATAGCGAAAGCGAAAAACATGTCCAATGAATCCGTAACGGCACGTCCAGTCGAGGAGCTCGACAGCGTCGTCATCCGCTTCGTCGGAGACTCCGGCGACGGCATGCAACTCACCGGCACCGAGTTTTCCAAGGCGGTCGCCAAAGCAGGCCACGGTTTCGTCACCCACCCCGATTACCCGTCTGAAATTCGTGCCCCGACCGGTACGCTGTACGGCGTTTCCGGCTATCAGATCCAGTATTCCTCCAGCCAGGTGTTCACCTCCGGCGACGCGCCGGACGTGCTGGTGGCAATGAATCCCGCCGCATTGAAGACCAACCTGCCGGACGTCAAGCGTGGCGGGATCCTCATCGTCAATAATAGCGCCTTTACTGCGGGCAATCTGGAAAAGGCCAAGTACGCGAGCAACCCGCTGACCGATGGCAGCCTGCAGGGGTATCGCCTCTACTCGATCGACATTTCCACGCTGACCGCGAATGCTTTGGCAGACTCGGGTCTGGGCAAGAAAGAAGTAGGCATGTGCAAGAACTACTTCTCGCTGGGGCTGATGATGTGCCTGTACAGCCGCCCAGTGGACAAGGAAATCACCGACATCGAGAAGAAGTTCGCCAAGAAGCCGAAAGTCGCCGCGGCCAACATCACGGCGCTGCGGACAGGCTATGCCTATGCCGAAGCCACCGAGATGTTCGCCGTCTCCTACCAGATGCGCGAATCCACGCCCAAGCCGGGCAAGTACCGCAGCATCACCGGTAACACGGCGTCCGCACTCGGTTTCGTCGCCGCTTCCGAGATTTCCGGGGTGCCGCTGTTCATTGGTTCCTACCCGATCACGCCGGCGACCGAGATCCTGCAGGAGCTCTCGAACCTCAAGCACTACAACGTGACGTCGTTCCAGGCGGAGGACGAGATCGCCGGCATTTGTTCGACCATCGGCGCCTCCTACGGAGGCGCACTGGCTTTGACGACAACATCCGGGCCTGGCCTGGCGCTCAAGACGGAGGCGATGGGCTTGGCGGCCATCCTCGAAATTCCGATGGTGATCGTCGATGTCCAGCGCGCGGGTCCCTGCACCGGCATCCCGACCAAGACCGAGCAATCGGATCTATTGCAGGCCGTGTATGGCCGCAACGGAGAATGCCCGATTCCGGTGATCGCCGCCAACTCGCCGTCCGATTGCTTTGACGCTGCGCTGGAAGCCTTCCGCATCGCCGTCAAGTACATGACGCCCGTCATCCTGCTGACCGAGGGCGGCATTGGCCAGGCCGCCGAGCCCTGGCTGATTCCCGATGTAGCCAGCTTGCCGAAGATGGAAGTCAAGTATCGCACTGACCCGAACGGCTTTCAGCCCTACGCCCGTGATGAAAACCTGGCGCGAGCCTGGGTTCGCCCCGGTACGCCCGGCATGGAACATCGCATCGGCGGTCTGGAGAAGGACGCCCTCACCGGCAATATTTCTTCCGAGCCGCTCAATCACCAGATCATGTGCGAAACGCGTGCCGCCAAGGTCGCCGGCATCGCCAGGGATTTCCCACCCTCGAAGGTCGAGGGTCCCGCCAAGGGCGACCTGCTGGTAATCGGCTGGGGCAGCACCTACGGCTCGATCGCCCAGGCCTGGCAAAAGGCCAGTGCCGCGGGCAAATCGGTGGCCTTCGTTCATCTGCGCCACCTCAATCCGCTGCCTGCCGATCTCGGCGACATTATCGGCCGTTACAAGAAGGTGTTGGTTCCGGAAACCAATTTGGGACAACTCTCGCGGCTGCTGCGTGAGCGCTACCTGAGCGACGTGGTCCAGTTGAACAAGATACAGGGCAAGCCCCTCAAGGTCACCGAAATATACGACCGCATCCTGGAATTGTGCTGAGGAAACGATGATGACTGATATGACTGAAGCAACACAGATTCAAGCTCTGACCAAGAAGGATTTCGAGTCCGGCCTGGATGTGCGCTGGTGCCCCGGCTGCGGCGACTACGCCGTCCTCTCCCAGATCACCAAGCTGATGCCCAAGCTGGGCATCCCGCGCGAAAACTTTGCGTTCGTTTCCGGCATCGGCTGTTCCAGCCGTTTTCCGTACTACGTCCAGACCTATGGCCTGCACACCATTCATGGCCGTGCCCTGGCCATTGCCACCGGTCTCAAGGTGACCCGCCCGGACCTGTCGGTCTGGGTGGTCACGGGCGACGGCGATGCGCTGGCCATCGGCGGCAACCACTTCATCCATGCCGTGCGCCGCAACATCGGCGTGAAAGTCATCCTGCTCAACAACCGCATCTACGGCCTGACCAAGGGCCAGTATTCGCCAACGTCGGAACTGGGCAAGAAAACCAAGACTTCGCCGCTGGGCAACATCGACCAGCCCTTCAGCCCGGTGGCGCTGGCCTTGGGCGCCGGAGCCACCTTTGCGGCGCGGTGCATCGACGGCGACCAGGCCATGATGGCAGCCATCCTGGAACGTGCCGCCAAGCACGAAGGTACGGCGTTTGTCGAGATCCTGCAGAACTGCGTCGTCTTCAACGACGGTGCCTTCGACGCGCTGTCTGACAAGACCACGCGCGACGACACGCGGCTGGTGATGGAACACGGCAAGCCGCTGATCTTCGGCAAGGAGCGCAACAAGGGCATCCGCCTGCGCGGCATGGACATGGAAGTGGTCACCATCGGCGAGAACGGCGTCACCGCGGCAGACATTCTGGTGCATGACGAGAACGCCGCACATAGCGGTCTGGCGTTCTCCCTTGGACAGTTCGAGTCACCGGATTTCCCGGTCCCGTTCGGTGTGTTCCGTGATGTCGACAAGCCGAGCTACGAATCGCTCAGCAAGCAGTTGTCAGAATCCGCCCGCGCCGCCAAGGGACGCGGTGACCTTCAGCGCCTGCTCAACAGCGGCGAAACATGGACAATCAAGTAAGATTTCAAGGAGAACCAAATGGCATTGATGATCACCTCAGACTGTATCAACTGTGACGTGTGCGTACCGGAGTGCCCGAATGAAGCCATTTCCCAGGGCGACGACATCTACATCATAGATGCCGCCAAGTGCACCGAGTGCGTCGGGCATTTCGACGAGTCCCAATGCGTTGAAGTATGCCCGGCAGATTGCATCCTTCCGGATCCCAATCACGCAGAAAGCAAAGATCAATTACAGGCGAAATACCAAAGCCTGACCGCGGCCTGAGGGATTTGGCTGGCCGGGGAAAATCCGGCCACGCTGGCTCGCTTGCTTGCTCGGGGCACTCGACGGAATGACCTGCCGCCGGGTGCTCTTGTTTAACGAAGTCACGCTTTTCCTGATCCTTCCGGGGTCAACTTTGTTGAGGCCGTCATCATGCGCATTCCTGTGTCCCGCCGTCGCTTCATCGCCTTTGTGGCTGTAGCAGCAGGTTTGCCGCTATTGCTCAAGGCGGGTGGCGCCCAGGCCGGGCTGGTTAGCTGGGAGGGCACCGCCCTCGGGGGGCCGGCCTCGATCAAGCTCTACCACACCGACGAGATGATCGCGCAGCAAGCCATTTCTGCGGCCCTGGCCGAATTGCGGCGTCTCGAAGCGATCTTCAGCATCTATCGCAGCGATAGCGCGATTTCATTGCTGAATCGCCAGGGGAAACTCGAACAGGCGCCGGTCGACCTGATGACCATGCTTGAGCGTGCGCTGTTCCTGGCGAAGATCAGCGACGGGGCCTACGACCCGACAGTGCAGCCGCTTTGGAATTTGTATTCCTCGCATTTCACTGCCGCCAATCCCGACCCGGCCGGCCCTTCCGCGAAAGATATTGACAAGGCGCTGACGCTGGTCGATTGGCGCCAGGTGGAGGTCGATCGTGCTGCCAATCGCATCGCCTTCGCCCGCCCTGGCATGGGCCTGACGCTGAACAGCGGCGCCCAGGGCTACATCACGGATCGAGTCGCCGATCAGTTGCGCGCACACGGCTTCGACCGCATGCTGGTGGACATGGGTGAGCCGCGTGTTTTTTCGGCCAAGCCCGATGGTTCGGCCTGGCGCATCGGCATTGCCAATCCGGCCGACCGGAACGAGACGGTCACCAGCCTCGACGTGGTCGACAAGTGCATCTCCACCTCCGGCGGCTACGGCACCATTCTCGACAAAGCGGGACGCTTCACCCACATCTTCGACACCCGCACCGGAGGAACGGCGTCAGCCATGTTCAGCGTCTCCGTGGTGGCCGACTCCGGCATCGCCGCCGACGGCCTGTCCACTGCCATGCTGATGGTCCCGGTCGACAAGCGTCAGGCGGTCCTCAAGGCCGGTGGCGGTGAGCAGGCGATTTTCGTCACACCACAAGGTGTGGTCGCCACAGTGAACGCTTGAGCGAAGGGTATAAAAGGATGAGTCTGTTTTCCTGGCGCAATTCTGCACTGCCCACCTTCTCGCGGGGGGGCGTCCATCCCGACGAACACAAGGAACTCACCGAGAACCTGCCCATCGAGGATTTCATCCCGACCAACGTGTATCTTCCCGTGAGCCAGAGTCTCGGCGCTTCGGCCGAACCGCTGGTGGCCAAGGCGGCCAAGGTCAAGCGCGGCGACGTCATCGCCAAAGTGCCGGGTGGCGTTTCACTGCATGCACCGGTCAGCGGCATCGTCAAGGGAGTGGCGACCGGCCCGCATGCGTCACTGGTCTACGACACGGTCATCACCATCCAGGCCAAGCCAAGCGAAGACGATCCGCAGTTTCCGGAGCAGTCTGGCTGGCAAGCGCTGCCGGTGGCACAGATGCTCGAGTGCATCCGCGATGCCGGTGTGGTGGGACTCGGCGGCGCCGCCTTTCCGACCTATCGCAAGCTCTCCCTGCCCAAGGACGCCAAGGTCGACACCCTGGTGATCAACGGCTCGGAGTGCGAACCCTATCTGACCTGCGACTACCGGCTGATGCTGGAGGAGAGCGAGAAGGTCGTGCTCGGCTCCTGGCTGATTGCGAAGATCATCGGCGTCGCCAACTGCGTCATCGGCGTCGAGGACAACAAGCAGCCTGCCGCCGAAAAGCTGCGCCAGACCATCGCCGAACTCGGCCTCGACAAGATGGACCCGCCGGTCAAGATGACCGTGGTGATCACCCAGACCCGTTATCCGCAGGGCTCGGAAAAGCAGCTGGTGCAGTCGCTGACCGGGCGCATGGTGCCCAAAGGGGGCCTTCCGCTCGCCGTTGGGGTGGTGGTGCAGAACGTTGCCACGGCCATCGCCTGCCTCGACGCGATCCGCAATGGCAAACCGGTGATTGAGCGCGTCCTGACGGTATCCGGGCGGGGCATCCAGTCGCCGAAGAATCTCAGGGTGCCGATCGGTACCTCGGTCGAGGACATCATTGCCCATTGCGGCGGCTATGCCGGCGACGTAGTGAAGATCCTGCTCGGTGGCCCGATGATGGGGCGCACCATCGCCGATCTCGACGTCTCGGTGACCAAGGGCACCAGCGGCCTGCTGTTCCTGACCGCGGCGGAAACCAGCATCACTCACTACCAGCCCTGCATCTCCTGCGGCGAATGCGTCGATGCCTGCCCGATGGGGCTGGAGCCGAACCGCGTATCCCAGTACATGGAGGTGGGCCGGCCTCTGGAAACCCAACAGTTCGGCGTCAAGGAATGCTTCGAATGCGGCTGCTGCTCTTATAGCTGCCCATCCCACCGGCCCTTGGTGCAATTCATGCAGGTGGCAAAGGCCGCCTACCGCCGCCAAGAGAGGAAAACCAAGTGAGCGAAGCCGAAGTTACGTCGCCCCCGACCCTGCACCTGTCCAGCGGCCCGCACATCGCCTCGGGTCGCACCACCGCCCAGATCATGTGGATGGTCAACCTGTCATTGCTGCCGGCGCTGCTTTGGGCCTGGGCCGTTTTCGGCTGGCCGGTGCTTGCCATCACCGCGTCATCGATACTCGGCTGTATCTCCGCCGAGTACCTGGCTTGCCGCATCGCCAAGACTGAATCGACGGTACCGGATGGCTCGGCTTTTTGCTCCGGCCTGCTGCTCGCATTCACCCTGCCGCCGGCGATCCCGATCTGGATGCCTTTCATCGGCGGCGTGCTGGCGATAGTCTTCACCAAAGCGGTGTTCGGCGGCTTGGGCTACAACATCTTCAACGTGGCTCTGGTCGGGCGGGCGATGATGATGGCCACCTTCCCGGTGGAGATGACCACGCGCTGGTTGACGCCCGCCCTCGGCAATGTCGACGCGGTCTCCTCAGCCACGGTGCTGGCCCAGATCAAGCTCGGCGGCCAGGAGGCGCTGAACAAGATTCTGGCTGCGGTTCCCGACGGTGGGCACCTGTGGCTTGACTTCTTCCTCGGCATGCGCGCCGGCTCGGTCGGCGAAGTGTCGGTGCTGATGATCATGCTCGGTGCGGCTTTCCTCTTCTGGAAGGGAATCATCAAGCTTTACATCCCGCTCAGCATTCTGGTCGGTGTCGCACTGATGGCGCCTTTCTCGCCGGCCCCGACGATCTACATGCTGTCCGGAGGCATCTGGCTGGGCGCCTTCTTCATGGCGACCGATTACGTGACCAGCCCGATTACGCCCAAGGGACAAATCATCTTCGGCCTGGGCATCGGCCTGCTGACCGGCATTATCCGCAACTGGGGCGGTTACCCCGAAGGTATCTGCTACGCGATCATGCTGATGAACATTCTCACTCCGGCGCTGAACGACTGGTTCAGGCCCAAGCGTCTCACTGCCGGGGGAGCGCCGTCATGACCTGCGTAACCGGTAAAGTGGTAAATCAGGAACCGCCCAACGGGCGCGAGATGGTGATCATCGCCGCGGGCCTTACCGTGGTGTGTCTGGTCGCTGCGATGATCCTCGGCGGCCTGTATTTCGTGACCCAGCCTGCCAAGGAACACAACCTGCACGTCCGCGAGGAAACAATGATTCGCGGTCTTCTCGGCCTGAGCCCGCAAGCAAGGATTCAGGAGGTGCGTCGCTACCTGAAGAGCGAGGGCAAGCAACTGCAGGTGATCTATCTGACCGGCAAGAAACTTGCGCAACTGGAACTGGACGGCAAGGAGGTAGCTGCGCTCGCCGTACCGGAAGAGGTCGCCGCGACGAGTTCCGCCGAGGTGAAGGACGAATGGGTGAAGAAGCAGGTCAAGGTCGCCAATCCGGAACACCTCAAGTACGCCGGCCGCTTCTTCGTCGGCATGGAAGGCACCCAGCCTGTCGGCTACGTGGTCGAGGGGGTCACCCTCGGCTTCAAGACCTGGGTGCGCTTCTTCATGGCCATCGACTCGACCTACACCATACAGGGCGTGGAGATCATCGAGCACGAGGAGGATCCGGGGCTCGGCGCCGAGATCGTGCAGCGCTACTTCAAGAACCAGTTCGCCGGCAGGAACCTCGCTGACATCGAGAAGATCAGCGTCATCAAGGATCCGCTGCCGCAGGAGTGGCAGACCGCGCTGGAACAACTCGGCGACATGCCTTTCCGACCCTGGGCGGAGAAGTATCGCGAGATGCTGCCCAGGAACCCGAACATCTACGCCATTACCGGATCTACCATCAGCAGCGTGGCGGTCACCGTTGGTGTCAAGGCCGCCCTCGGCAACTTCCGCAAACGGATGACCATCGTGGAGAAATATCTATGAGCGCGAACCGTCCGCCGCCGCCCGTCTCGACCATGCTCATGCGTGGTCTGTTCGAGGAAAACCCCATTTTCCGGCTGGCCTTGAGCCTCTGCCCGGCCGTGGCGGTGACCACTTCGGTGAAGAACGGCCTGATGCTGGGTGTCGCCGTGCTGATCGTGCAGGTACTGTCGAGCATGTCCGGCTCCCTGGTGAAGCACGTCATCAACCCGAAGATCCGCATTCCGGTATTCACGCTGCTCATAGCCATCTGGGTCAGTGCCATGGACATGATCCTGGCCGCCTATTTCGCCGATATCTACCAGCAGGTCGGGCTTTACGTGAAGCTGATAGTGGCCTTCGCCATCATCATTTCGCGCATGGAGTTGTTCTCCATGAAGCACAGCGTCGTGCCGTGCTTCTGGGATGGTCTGGGCATGGGTCTGGGCTTCCTCGTCGGCCTGGTGCTGGCCGGCGCTTTCCGCGAACTGCTGGGCAGCGGCAGCATCTTCGGCATCGCCATATTGCCGTTCAAGCCGTTGCTGCTGGTAGTGCTGCCGGCAGGAGGGTTTTTCACCATCGGACTGATCATGGCACTTTTCAACTGGGTCGATGTCAAACGCGGGCACAAGCTGCCGACCGGAGGAGGAGCACATGGCTGATGCGAAAGTAATCTCTCCCCACGAGATTCAGGTCGAGGGCGCACTGCCCGCCGACGCGACTGCGATACGTCTGGTGCGCAGTTCGGACGCCGACATTCCGCTGGCCGTGGTATCCGTCAAGCCGGCGGCGCAGGCCAACAGCTTCGTCCTGACCACCGCCGAAACGCTCAACAGCCAGGACCATTTTCAACTGACGGCGAAGGGTGTGGACCAAGTCTGGGATATCGCGCCTTCGCCGCTGGCCATGGTGGTCTCGGTGATCATCGGTTCGGCCTTGATCAACAACTTCGTGTTTACCCGCTATCTTGGCCTGTGCGTGTTCTTCGGGGTCAGTCGCAACAAGGACACGGCGATCGGCATGGGCGTCACCTTCACCATCGTCGGCGTGCTCTCCGGCATGATTGCCTGGGCGCTCAATACCATCGCCCTCGTGCCACTGAAGCTGGAGTTCATGCAGATCATCGCCTTCATCGGCATCGTCGCCTGCCTGGTGCAGGCCACCGACCTGATCCTGAAGAAGGTGAATCCGATTCTGCACAAGAAGTTCGGCATCTACCTGGTGCTGATCACCACCAATTGCATCATCCTTGCAGTACCGTTGCTCAACGCCACCAGCGGTGCGACCATGCTGCAGGCCTTCGGGCTGTCGCTGGGCGCCGGTCTCGGCTTCGCGCTGGCGCTGTTCCTGATGAGCTGCGCCATCGAGAAGGTGAACATGGCGCCGGTGCCACCGGTGTTCAAGGGACTGCCGATCGCCTTCATCATCGCCGGCCTGTTCGCCTTGAGTTTTCTCGGTTTCTCCGGCCTGAAGGTGGCATAACGCTATGGATCTGCTACACGTCGCACTTTGGGGTGTCCTCGTCTTCACCACGCTCGGGCTCTTCTTCGGCATCGCCCTGGCCAGCGCCGCGCGCAAGTTTCACGTGCCGGTCAATCCGCTGGTCGAGGAGGTGCGCGAGAACCTTCCCTCCGCGAACTGCGGCGCCTGCGGTTTCGCCGGCTGCCAGACCTACGCGGAAAAGGTGGTCGAGGATGAAAGCATCTCGCCCTCGCTATGCACCCCCGGCGGCAAGGTAGTCGCCATCGACATCTCCCGGCTCACCAACAAGACGATGGGCGAGATGAAGGAAGTGGTGGCCATGTTGCGCTGCTCGGGTGCTGATTCCGTGGCCCGCCAGCAGGCCGAATACGACGGCATACACACCTGCCTCGGCGCCAACCTGACGTTCGGCGGTGCCAAAGCCTGCAAGTACGGTTGCCTCGGTTTGGGTGATTGCGTTCGTGTGTGCAGCTTCGACGCCATGAAGATCGGTGATCTGGGTATCGTCGAGATCGATTACCAGAAGTGCACCGGATGCGGCCTCTGCCTTGATGTCTGCCCGAAGGACTGCCTGATCGGCTATCCGCGCCAGTACCGCGTCGCCTTGACCTGCCAGTCCAAAGGCAAGGGCAAAGCCGTCAAGGACACCTGCACCGTGGGTTGCGTCCAGTGCATGGCCTGTATCAAGGAGTGCCCGGCCAAGGCTATCAGCATCGCCGACGGCATCCTGAACATCGACCATGTGGCGTGCATGGCCTATGGCCCGAGCTGCAACGAGATCTGTGTCACGGTCTGCCCCACCGACATCATCCACAGCCCGGGCCAGCAGCCGGACGCCAACAAGCCCAAGCCCAAGAAAGTTTCGAAGCAGGCAGACACGGCAACCGCCGCAACGGCCGAATAGTCTAAGCCGGCAGGCCTGCACAGCTTGTCGCTGCCAGGCTCTACGTCTACGGCTTACTCCTCGGATTCGGGATCCGCAATAAAACTGAAGTCGCGGATCGAGACGACGCCGACCACCTTCTTCTTGCCGTCCACCACCGGAAGATGGCGGATCTGGTTCTCGGACATGAGCTTGATGGCTTCCTGTTGCGTCATTTTCAATGTCGCGAAGTGAATGCGATCATGCTCGACCATGATCTCGCTAACCTTCGTTGCCTTTGACGTGCGCCCCTGAAGCACTACCTTGCGCGCGTAGTCCTTCTCCGAAATTATGCCAGCGAGCTTGTCCTTGTCCATTACAAGCAGGGCGCTCACATTATGCTTTTCCATGAGCGTCAGCGCGTCATGAACGGATCGGGTTGAACCAATCGAAATGACCGTGCCTTTTCGTGAGCCAAGAATATCGGAAATGGTATTCATCTAACCCTCCTGCTTTGGTTTGGGAAATGAAGCGGTGTTTCGACCAGTATTGCAGAGACTGGCCGTCGTAGTCAATCGCCTGATTCTTCGGCGGTTTCCTCGCAAAAAATCAGTTGTCATTGCAGGCGAAAAGTCACCGGGAACAGTGTCTCACGGGGATTGCCGGGGAGGGCGCCGATGCGCTGCGCGGCGTCGAGTGCGGCCCGATCGAGCAGGGCGTGGCCCGAACTGCGGGCGATCGAGGCGGCAACAAGCTGACCGCTGTCGGACAAGATCAGGAGCAGGATGACTTCGCCTTCAAGCCCTAGCGCCACAGCTTCCGGCGGGTAGAACAGGTGCTTCGATAGCGCGGCTTGGGCGCGGCGCAGCGCGCTGCCGGCCAATGTGCCGCGTGGGGCGGCAATCGAATGGGAAGTGGTGGCGGCATCGATGGCACTTGCCTCGGTGCTGACTGCCGCCGCCATTGCCTCGGGTTTCGGCTGAGGCAGAAGCTTTGCTTCGATGCTCGTCATTGGCGCCGGGCGCTGTTTTACCGCCAGCCAGGTCGGGGCGACGATCAGGGCGGCGTGCAGGGTGAGGCTCAGCAGCAGGGCAAAGTAAAACGGCATTGCAACGATTCTAGGGGGTCGGACGCCATTCCGATTCTCTATACTGCTTCCCATGCAAATTCTTTCTCTTGTTGTGTGCTTGCTGCTGGTCATCACGCCAGTGCAGGCCGCGAGTTTGCCGGACGCGGTGAGTTTCTCCAACGCCATCGAACGCGGCGACCTGTCGGCGGCGCGCGAGTGGCTGGACGCCGGCCTCTCGCCGGATTTTGAAGGCAAAGTGGTCGGCACCGGTTTGATGATCGGCGCCTGGGAGGGCAACATTCCGATGATGGAGCTGTTTGTCGCACGCGGCGCCGACATCAACAAGGCCAATTCCGTCGGTGAGCAGGCGTTGCAACATGCGGCCTGGAAGGGTCGCATGGATGCTGTGCGCTGGCTGGTGGAACACGGCGCGCGCTTGAATCGCGAAGGCAAGGAGTGGGCCGCCTTGCACTACGCCGTTTTCGCCGGACATGCCGAAGTGGTGGCTTACCTGCTCGAACGCGGCGCCGACATCAATGCGCTATCCACCAACGGCTCGACCCCGTTGATGATGGCCGCACGCGAGGGGCGCGAAGCCATTGCCGGGACCTTGCTGGCGGCCGGCGCGCGGCGCGATATCGTCAACGAGCGGGGTGACGACGCGCTGCGCTGGGCGATGCGCTACAACAATCTGAAAATTGCCCGTGACATTACCGGCTACGAGAGTTTTGCCGTGGTGGCGGCGAAGCCGGCAGTTTCATGGGGGCGCCCGGTTCGTTCGCAACCGGTACCGGATCGCGCCGACCAACTGCTGGCCCAGGCACGCAAGGTGGAGGCGGCCGGACGGCGCGACGAGGCGCTGAAACTCTATCGCGCCGCGCTCGCCGCAATTCGGCAGGCCGATGCAAACGCGAACAGGAAAGCCGGTCCTGCCCGCGCCGTGACCGGGATGGCGATTACGGCGCAGCGTGGCAAGCCAGGCGCGCAGACGGCGGCACTCAGTTACGCTACGCCGGCGGCAGAAAGCGATTCCGGAAAAGTCGGTGCTGGCGATACGGCGAGCGGGCTTTCCGCTGCACCGCCCGACGTGGTCGACGACTGGTTGCGCCGCGCCCGCGAGTTCGAGGCGGCAGGCCGCCGCAAAGAGGCGCTGCAAGCCTATCGGCAAGCAGCGGCAGTCCTGCGCAGGCCAGGCCAGGCGCCTGCCTATTCGCCGCCAAGCTCGCGATCCCGGCCGGTTGGCGCAAACGGCAGCCCTGCAGCGGCGCCCATGCCCTGAGGTGCCGCACCGACCGGACCGGGAAGTGAAGCCGCGTTTCTGCCTCGGGCAGATGGTTTTCGTTGGAAGTTTTTGTGGGAAGATAATCCGCCACCGGAGTTGAAATCGCCATGACCCCTACCGAAACACCGCGCGCCATCGCGGCCGGTCTTGCCACCGTGCTGCACGGGCAGGATGCCAACATACGCAAGATCGTTTCCGCCTGGGTCGCCGGTTTGCATGCGCTGCTCGACGATTATCCCGGCACCGGCAAGACGACGCTGGCCAAGGCGCTCGCGCGCTCGGTCGAGGCGAGTTTTTCGCGCGTGCAATTCACTCCCGACCTGCTGCCCAGCGACATCGTCGGCGTCTCCATCTTCGACGCGCAGACCCAGTCCTTCCGCTTTCACGAAGGTCCGGTGTTCGCCCATGTGCTGCTTGCCGACGAAATCAATCGCGCCTCGCCGCGCACCCAATCCGCGCTGCTCGAAGCCATGGCCGAGGCGCAGGTGACGGTCGATGGCCAGCGGCGACTGCTGCCGCAACCCTATTTCGTCATCGCCACCCAGAATCCGGTGGAGCAAGCCGGCACCTATCCTTTGCCCGAGGCGCAGATGGATCGCTTCGGCATCCGGCTCGGCCTCGGCTATGTCAGCGCCGCGGAGGAAGAACGCCTGCTCGACTACACGGCGGCACGGCATCCGCTCGACCAGCTTGCGCCCTGCGCCACCGTGGCCGATCTATTGGCGGCACGCGATGCGGCGGCGGGCATCAACGTGGCGCCGGCGCTGCGCCGCTACATCGTCGCGCTGGTCCATGCCACGCGCACGCATCCGGCGGTGCAGATGGGCGCCAGCCCGCGCGCGTCGATTGCGCTGTTCCAGTTGGCCCGGGCGCTGGCGCTGTTCGACGGCGCATCCTTCGTTACGCCCGACGCAATCCAGGAAATCGCCGCCGACGTGCTCGCCCATCGTCTGGCGCTCGATCCGCAGGCGCGCTACTCGGGCACAACCGGCGCCGAGGTGGTGCGCGACATCCTCGCGCAAGTCCCCATACCGGTGTGAAGCGGGCGTAAGGCGACCATGCGCAAGCTCGCGCTCTTCCGCTTCGTTTTTCTTTCGTCGCGCTGGCTGCGCGAGCGGCTGACGCCGGGGGGACTGATCATCGTCGCCCTGAGTGGTTTCGCCGGCGCTTTTGGCCTCGATACGCAATCGAATCTGGCGCATGTGGTGTTCTCCCTCGGCGTCAGCCTCGTCGCCGTCGACGCTGCTTCCGCGGCGCTGCTGCGCCGCCGCGCGCCGCAGCTGGCGGTGCGCCGCCACTTGCCCGAGTTCCTAACCTGCGGACAGTCCGCACGCTACCGGATCGAAGTGCGCAATGAGGGTACGACGCCGGCGCGAGCCGGCTTTCTGGTTGAACGGCTGCGCCAGCCCTGGCCGTCGCCGGCAGCGCTGAAACATCATCGGGGCTCGGTGACGACCAACCGCTTCGACCGGCGCATCGGCTACCCGGCATTCCTCGACATGTTGCGCCGGCTGCGGGCGCTTGACGTGGAACGAGTCGCGCTGCCGACGCTGTTGCCCGGCCAGCGCGCCGACATGGATGTTGCGGCGCAGCCGACGGCACGCGGGCTGGCCGTGTTCGAGAGTTCCTGGCTGGTGATGACGGGCCCGCTCGGGCTCGTGGAAACGCGCCTGCCAGCAGCTTCCTCGGCAGCCACGCTACCGGTGCTGCCGGTGCGTTTGCCGGTCGACCTGCCTCCCGCATCCAGCCACCGCCTGCTGCAGCCTAACGGCATTTCACTGGCGCTGCATGTAGGTGACAGCGAGGAATTTCGCTCCCTGCGCGACTACCGGCCGGGCGATCCCCTGCGCGCCATTCACTGGCGCAGCTTTGCGCACACCGGCAAGCCGCTGGTGCGTGAATTCCAGGAGGAATTCTTCTCGCGGCACGCGCTGGTGCTCGATACGGCGGCGCCTTATCCGTTCGCGCCGGCGTTCGAAACGGCGGTGTCGATGGCGGCCTGGCTGGTCGCCCGGCCGCGCGACGCCGACAGCCTGCTCGATCTGATGTTCGTCGGCGACCGCGTGCATCGCCTCACCGCCGGCCGCGGGCTGGGAGGCGCCGACGCGCTGCTGCGGGTCTTGGCCACCGTTGCGCCGACGCCGCCGGAGAGCATCGAGCCTTTGCTGGCCACGCTCGAGCGCAATGCCGCCCAAGTGTCTTCGCTGGTGGCGATTTTCCTGGTCTGGGACGAGCCGCGCCAGAATGCGGTGCGGCGCCTGCTGGCGCGCGGTGTGCGACCAGTCGTGCTGATCATGGAGCAGGAGGGAATGTCTCCCGCCGGCGACGATGCCAGGTTCGCCGGCATCCTGCGGCGTATCGTGGTTCCCGCAACGCTTGCGGAAACTCCTGCGGCGATGCTGGCGACATGAATACGCCGGCGTGGCTGCAAGCCGCCAGTCTCGTCTTGTGGGGCTTTGCCGGCGGACAGGGCGTGGTCGGGGCGCTGCTGGCAGTGGCTCGCGTGCTGGCACCCGCCAGCGGTGTGCGACTGAGCCTGACTGACCGCGATCTGAACCGCGTGGTCGACTTGTCGGGACTCGCGGTCGTGTTGATCGTGGTGGGTTTTTTCGTGGCGCAGGGCGTGTCGAAAGGATTGCTGGCGGCTTGCGGCTGGTTACCGGTCGCGCTTTTCCCGTTGTTGCTGACGGGGGCACTGAGCGAAGCACCGCTGCGGCTGCGACACCTGGCGGCGACAATGCGGCGCTCCACTCATCCGGACGCAGATCGCGTTGCCGAGCTTGGCGCACCCTATCTGGCCATGACATTGGTTTCGGCGGGGGTGCTGGCTCGACCGTCGCCGTGGTTCTTCTGGGCGCTGGCCGCACTCGTCCTCGCCTGGCTGTTCATTGCGCGACCGGGGCAACGCGCCGCCGGGCTTGCGAGCTTCGTCCTTGCCGCTCTGGTCGCGGTGGGGGGTGGCTATGCCGCCGGTGCAGGACTTCAGCGCGCACAACTGGTGCTGCAGGATTGGGCGGTCGAAATCCTGACAAGCGCCGACACCGATCCCTACCAGAGCCAGACGCGAATCGGTGACCTCGGGCGTGTCAAGCTCTCCGACCGGATCGCGTGGCGGGTCGAGCAGGAGCCACCGGTCGTCGTGCCGCTGCTGCTGCGCAGCGGCGTGTTTACGCGCTACGCCAACGGGATGTGGGTTGCACGGCGGGATGCGTTCGTGCGGGCGCCGCCCGCTCCCGTCGGCGCACCGGGCAGACTTGCGTTGCGTGGAGAAAGCAGCAATGGGGCCGCCCTCCTGCCGCTGCCGATTGATGGCGGGGAGATTGGTGGCGAGGTCGGCGCCATCGGGCGCAATGCTTACGGCGTTGTGCGCATCAGCGATGCGCCGGCCTTGCTGGCTGCAACCGTGGCGAGCCTGCCGGCAGCGGCCGTTTCACCAATGGCGCCCGAGCCTGATGACCTGGCGCTGCCAGCGGGCTTTGACGACTTGATGCAGCGCCTGCCGGAGCTCGCGGCACTTTCGCCCAACACCGAGCGCGAACGGCTGGCCGGCGTGGAATCCTGGTTCGCCGCCCATTTTCGCTACACGCTGTTTCTCGGCGACGAGCAGCGCGGCAGCCGCGACCTCGAGCGCTTCCTGCTGACCGAGCGCGCCGGCCATTGCGAATACTTTGCCACCTCAACCGTGCTGCTGCTGAGGGCGCTGGGCATTCCGGCACGCTATGTCACAGGCTATTCCGTGCAGGAATACAGCCGGCTGGAAAGGACTTTTCTGGTGCGGTCGCGGCACGCCCATGCATGGGCCGAGGCTTTCGTCGACGGTAGGTGGGTAGAGGTGGATACCACGCCATCGATCTGGCTGGCAGTCGAGGAGGATGCGGCGCCGTTCTGGCGGCCGTTGTCTGACGTCATGTCCTTTGCCTGGCGGCGCTTCGGCGAACTGCGGCGCGACATGTCCGCCGCGGCGCATCCGGTCGATGCCTGGGCGCTGGGGGCGCTGCTTGCCGTGCTTCTGGCGTGGCTGGTGTTGAAGCGCGGCAGGAAAGCGCGCCAGTCCGGGAGCGAGAAAATCGGCGCTGGCGATACGGCGCATGACGCGTCCAGCGGGGAACTGCGTTCCTTCCGCGCTCTGGAACACGAGCTGGCATTGCTGGGATTGGGTCGTCGCCGGGCCGAGCCACCGCGGGCCTGGATTGTCAGGGTTGGCCGCGAGGGCAGGTCGCTGCTGGATGAATTCCGGATATCGGCTGCGCGCGACGTGATTGAAGCGCTGTACCAAAAACGCTATGGTTCGCCCATTCGGGAATGACCTCGCCTGGAACTTGTTCCGGGTTGCTGCGAGCAGTAATATTTGACAGTTAAAGTGCTTATGTATTACGATAAGAGCAATCGAGTTACGACAAAGTAAATCCTCGATCGCTGCCAAGGAGTCCCCATGAGTGAGAAAAAATTTGCCTCCCACGCCGACCTGGAAGAGAAAAGGGTCAGCTTCGACCAGCTGTCGGACAACGCCTGGGCCTATACCGCTGAAGGCGATCCCAACACCGGCGTGATCATCGGCAAGGATGCCGTGATGATCATCGATGCGACGGCGACGCCGGTCATGGCGCAGGACGTGATCCGCTACGTGCGTCAGATTACGGACAAGCCGATCAAGTACGTCACGCTGACGCATTACCATGCGGTGCGCGTCCTCGGTGCCTCGGGCTACAAGAAGGAGGGCCTGCAGGACATCATCGCCTCGAAGCAGACGCGCGAACTGATTGTCGAGCGCGGCCAGCAGGACATGGATTCCGAAATCGGCCGTTTCCCGCGGCTGTTCAACGCCGTCGAGAGCGTGCCTGGCCTGACCTGGCCGACGGTGGTATTCGACAAGGAAATGACGCTGTGGATGGGCGATCTCGAAGTGAAGATCATGCATCTAGGCCGCGGCCACACCAAGGGCGACACGGTGGTCTGGCTGCCGCAGCAGAAGATCCTGTTCTCCGGCGATCTGGTCGAGGCGGATGCCGCCTGCTATACGGGCGACGCCTATCTGGCCGACTGGCCGGCGACGCTCGATGCTCTGGCGGTGCTGAAGCCCGAGAAAATGATTCCGGGTCGCGGTCCGGCCCTGCTGAATCCCGAACGCGTCCAGCAAGGCCTGGCTTACACGCGGGACTTCGTTTCGACGCTGTATCGCAGCGCGCAGGAAGCTGTGGCCCAGGGCATGGATCTGGCCGCATGCATGGCGCATACGCGCAAGGCAATGGACCCGAAATTCGCCGGCGTGTTCATCTACGAGCATTGCCTGCCGTTCGACGTGACGCGAGCCCATGACGAGGCTTCCGGCATACGCGATCCGCGTGTCTGGACGGCGCAACGCGATCAGGAAATGTGGCATGCGCTGCAGGCGGCGTGACGCTGCCGCCGCTCGATCAGCGGAGACGGGCCGATGCTGAAAACCTACAACTACCCGAAATTTGAATACCGGACGCCGCCGGAAATCGCCAGCGGACAGACGCTGAAGGTGCCGGTGGTGGTGGTCGGCGCCGGACCGGTGGGACTCGGCGCCGCGCTCGATCTGCAACTGCATGACGTTCCGGTACTGCTGCTGGACGAAGACGACACGGTTTCGGTCGGCTCGCGCGGAGTTTGCTACGCCAAGCGTGCGCTGGAAATCCTCGATCGCTATGGCGTCGGTGATGCGGTCTGCGACAAGGGCGTGTCGTGGAATGTCGGGCGCACATTTTTCCGCGAGCAGGAGGTGTACAACTTCAATCTGGTGCCGGAAGCGGACCATCACCGGCCGGGCATGGTGAACCTGCAACAGTACTACCTCGAAGAATATCTGGCGGCGCGCGCCGCCTCGCGGCCGAACATCGACCTGCGCTGGAAGAACAAGGTCGTTGCGGTGACGCAGGCCGACAAGACGGTGACGCTCAAGGTCGAGACCGAAGATGGTTTCTATACCGTCGAAACCGACTGGCTGATCGCCGCCGATGGCGCGCGCAGCCCGATTCGTCACCAGTTGGGCCTCGATGTCGAAGGCAAGATCTTCATGGATCGCTTCCTCATCGCCGACGTGGTGATGAAGGCCGAGTTTCCGTCCGAGCGCTGGTTCTGGTTCGATCCGCCGTTTCATCCGGGGCAGTCGGTGTTGTTGCACAAGCAGACCGACAGCGTGTTCCGCATCGACTTCCAGCTGGGCTGGGACGCCGATCCGGAAGAAGAAAAGAAGCCGGAGAATGTGCTGCCGCGAATCAAGGCCATGCTCGGTGACCAGTGCGAATTCGAACTCGAATGGGTCAGCGTTTACACCTTTCAATGCCGGCGCATGGGCAGTTTCAATCATCGCCGGGTGCTGTTTGTCGGCGATGCCGCGCACCAGGTCTCGCCCTTCGGCGCGCGCGGGGCCAATTCCGGCCTGCAGGACGTAGACAACCTCGGCTGGAAACTGAAACTGGTGATGGATGGCAAGGCACCGGCAAGGCTGCTCGATAGCTATTCCGAAGAGCGCATCTTCGCCGCCGACGAGAATCTGGTGAATTCGACGCGCTCGACGGACTTCATCACGCCCAAGAGCAAGGCCAGCAGAACCTTCCGCAACGCTGTTCTCGGCTTGGCCAAGGACCACGCCTTCGGCCGCGCCCTGGTCAATTCGGGGCGCCTCTCGGTGCCGGCTTTTCTCACGGCGTCGAGCCTGAATACGCCGGACCAGGCGGGCGACGCATTCGCCGGACGCATGCTCCCAGGCGCGCCGATGGACGATGCGCCGTTGCAGGACAACGGCGCCGACTGCTGGTTGCTCGACAAGGCCGGGAATCGCTTCATCGCGCTGTATTTCACCGACGATGCCGCCGTGCTGCCAGAGCCGACTCTTGCAAGCTTGTCGAACCTGTCCCGCGGCGGGATCGCGGTCAAGCCGCTGGTGATTTCGGCGAGGCCTGGTCAGCGGTCCGGCGACATTCCGGTTCTCGAAGATCCGCGCGGCATTGCCGCACTGCGCTATGACGCGAAACCCGGCACCGTGTATCTGCTGCGCCCCGACCAGCACGTCGCCGCGCGCTGGCGTGCGCTCGATGCACAGAAGGTCAGGGCCGCGCTCGCCCGCGCCACCTGCAACATCTGAAAGGAACCAGAACCATGGCACTCAATCTGGACCCGAATTTCTCCGAGGCCGGCAAGCGCTACTTCACTGCCTATGCACCCGGCGACGACTTCTACGAAATGCTCATCGGCGCACACCGCGACCTGTCCGATGAGCAATCTGAACTTCTCAATGCGCGCCTGATCCTGCTGCTCGCCAATCACATCGGCGACCTCGACACCCTGCGCCAAGCGCTCACCGTTGCCCGCGAAGGAGTCTGAACATGGCCAACAGTCTCGTCAGGAAAGTGCACCACGTCGCCTACCGCTGCAAGGACGCCAAGCAAACCGTCGAGTGGTACGGCAAGTACCTCAACATGGGTTTCATTCTGGCGATTGCCGAGGATGAAGTGCCCTCGACCAAGGCGCCCGATCCCTACATGCATGTCTTCCTCGACGCCGGCGGTGGCAACATCCTCGCCTTCTTCGAGCTGCCGACGCAGCCGCCGATGGATCGCGACCGCAACACGCCGAGCTGGACCCAGCACCTGGCGCTGGAAGTGGGCAGCATGGAGGAAATGATGGAGGTCAAGACGCGCCTCGAAGCGGACGGCATAGAAGTCGTCGGCCCCACCGACCACACCATTTTCCTGTCCATCTATTTTTTCGATCCGAACGGCCATCGCCTCGAACTCGCGTTCAATACCGGAACGCCGGAAATGATGAAGCAGCTCGATGACGTCAAATGGGACATGCTCGAAGAATGGGCGAAGACGCGCAAGGCGCCAAAACATGCACGCTGGATGCATGACGGCAGCTACGCGGCGGCAGACAAGCGATGAAGCTGGCCAGCCTCAAGCAGGGTGGTCGCGACGGCACCCTGGTGGTGGTCAGTCGCGACCTGACGAGTTGCCAGACGGTGGGCGAGATTGCGACAAGCCTGCAGCAGGCGCTGGACAACTGGGATGCGCTGCGGCCCGGACTGGAAGCCGTGTATCACGCGCTGAACCATGGCGCCGCACGCCACGCCCAGGCCTTCGATCCGCGGCACTGCCACAGCCCGCTGCCGCGTGCCTACCAGTGGGCCGACGGCTCGGCCTACATCAACCACATCGAGCTGGTGCGCAAGGCCCGCGGCGCGGAAATGCCGCCGGAATTGTACGTCGATCCCCTGATGTACCAGGGCGGTTCCGACAGCTTCGTCGGTCCCCGCGATCCGCTGCTGGCCGGCGACGAAGCCTGGGGCATAGACTTCGAAGCCGAGGTGGCGGTAGTGACCGGCGATGTGCCGATCGGCGCCACGCCGGAACTATGCGCCCAGCGTATTCGTTTGCTGATGCTGGTGAATGATGTCAGCCTGCGCAACCTGATCCCGGCCGAACTGGCCAAGGGCTTCGGCTTCCTCCAGTCCAAGCCGGCCTCGGCGTTCTCCCCGGTGGCGGTGACAGCGGACGAACTGGGCGCTGCGTGGCGGGATTCGAAGCTGCATCTGCCGCTGCAGGTCGAGTTGAATGGCGAGCCGTTCGGCAAGCCCGATGCCGGTATCGACATGATCTTTGATTTCTCCCGGCTGGTCGCGCATGTGGCGAAGACGCGCGAACTCGAAGCCGGATCGATCATCGGTTCCGGCACGGTATCCAACAAGCAAGGCGGCCTGTTCGGCTCCTCGGTGGCCAATGGCGGCGTGGGCTATTGCTGCATCGCCGAGCTTCGCATGTACGAAACCATCGAAGAGGGAAAGCCGCGGACGCCCTTCATGCGCTTCGGCGATCGCGTCAGGATCGAGATGCTGGATCGCAGCGGCGCCAGCGTCTTCGGCGCCATCGATCAGCTTGTCGAGCGCTACGTTCCGGCAGCCTGAGGAGGGACGGAAGCCTCTTTCAGGATTTCGATCAGCCACAGCAGTTCTTCGGCCACCGCCAGCGGGAATCCTGCTCGTGCGCCGTCGCGATTGTCTTCCAGCAGGTGTTGCAGATACGCGATGCATTCCTCGGGCTGCCGCCAGATTTCCTGCACATGCTGTGCGACGCGGGAAAATTGTTCCAGTGTCGGCATTTCGCCCGTCCCCGGCGTTGTCGAGTCCTCGGCCTGAATGTTGAAATGCTGACGCAGCTTCTCGGCGGTCTCCTTGAACTCTTTGACGAGACCTTTGTTGCGATATATGCCAAGCAGTTTTAGCCAGTGGTAGACGGCGTGGCGCGGATTGGCTTCCGTGTACTCGAGCAGGGCCTGTGCCGCTCCCTGCTCAAGCCCCATTGACAGCATGATCTCGGCGAGCTGCAGGGTGGGTTCGACCTTGGATTTCGGCTCCTCTGCGCGGGCTTCAGGCGGAGGTGTGATCTTCAGCTTTCTCAGTTTGGCCTCTTCGCGTGCCACCACTTCCGGATCGGCATCTTCCAGCAGGAAGTCTATGACTGGCTCTTCTGCCACCGGTGGTGGAGCGGGCAAGCGGATTTCAGGCGCTGCCGGTGACGCCGACGGTTCGACCGCTGCTGCCGTGGCCGGCGCTGGAGAAGGAGAAGGCCCGGCCATGACAGCCTCCGGCGTGGCAAGTGGCTCACGCGGAGGTTCTTCGGCGATGGCTTCGATGGCGGGCGCCGCGAAGCTCAGGCTGTCTTGGACCAGCGGCGGGTCGCCGGCGCCCGTGGCGGCGGGTATCGCTGCATCTGGTGCGGGCTCGGCCATCGGCGCTGTTGCCGGCGAGATCCAGTGTGGCGATGGCGCGAAGGAAGGGGCTGCCTCCGGCGACGGGGCGAAGCTTGCCGTTGCCTTGGAATGTAGTGCGGAACTCCGGCGGCGGCGGAACCACCAAAGGGCCACCAAACCAGCCGCAGTGACGTTGGCCAGTGCCAGGCGCGAGTTGAATCCCCCTGATTCCGACGATTCTGCCGTGTCAGCCACGGCAACCGGTTTCTGCGCCGGCATGCTGCGGACCATGCGGCCGACGTCGACCATGTTTTGTTCCAGGCGCTGCAAACTGTCGAGCATGTCCTGCACGGTGCGCGCCTCATCGCCACCCATTACCGCGGCGCGCCACTCGATCCGCAGTACCGAGCGCTCATCCTCCGAAACCTTTCCCAGCCGGCGGACATCAAGTCGTTCGCTGCGCCGCAATGCCGGATCGGGAGTGGCGGCGATGGCGCATGGAGACTGCAACAGGATCAGCGTCGACAAGACGGCGCCGACCCAGCTGATATGCATTCGGCAACTTGGAGCAATGGTGGCCGCAGACTTTGACATCGAATTGGACCGCGCTATAGTGGTCCCATTCTAGCGTCTGCGGCTGCTGCCCGCTTTGTTCGAGCAGGGATGGGCAAACCCCCTAAATTGTTTTTTTGCAAGGTATCCATGAAGCTCTACAACTATTTTCGCAGCTCCGCCAGCTTTCGTGTGCGCATCGCCCTGGCGCTGAAGGGCCTCGACTACGAGTATGCGTCGGTTGATCTGCTGCAAGGGGGGGGCCAGCAGTTCGCAGCCGGGTTCAAGGCCATGAATCCCGCTGCGCTGGTGCCTGTACTCGATGACGATGGAATCGTGCTGACCCAGTCCCTGGCCATCATCGAGTACCTTGACGAAACGCGGCCCCAGCCTCCGCTGCTTCCTGCCGATGCGGTTGGCCGGGCACGGGTGCGGGCGATTGCGCTGGCAATTGCCTGCGAGATCCATCCGCTCAACAACCTGCGCGTGCTCGGCTACCTGACCAAGACGCTGGGTGTTTCAGAAGAGCAGCGGAACGCCTGGTATCGCCATTGGGTGGAAACCGGGCTGGCAACGGTCGAGGCGATGCTGGCCGGCGACCCTCGAACGGGAAGCTGTTGCCACGGTGATACGCCGACCCTGGCGGACATCTGCCTGGTGCCGCAGATATTCAATGCGCAGCGCTTCAAGGCCCGGCTCGACCATGTGCCGACGGTGATGCGCATTCACCAGCATTGCCTGACGCTGCCGGCGTTTGCGGCTTCTGTTCCCGCCCTGCAACCGGGTGCCGCGTAGTCATCCCTTGAGCCGCCCGGCAAACGCCTTGCGCAGCTTCGCTGCCTTCGGCGCCACCACGACCTGGCAGTAAGCCTGTTCCGGGTTGTTGGCGAAATAGTTCTGGTGATAATCCTCTGCCGGCCAGAAAGTCGGCGCTGGTGATACGGCGGTAACGATTCGTGCGGGCCAGATTTTTGCCACCGCGAGTTCCGCGATCATGGTCCTGGCCGTCTTTTCCTGTTCGGCGTCATGGGTGAATATCACCGAGCGGTATTGCGTGCCGACATCGTTGCCCTGCCGGTTGGGCGTGGTCGGGTCGTGGATGGCAAAGAAGGCTGCGAGCAAGGTGCGGTAGTCGATGACGGCGGGATCGAAACGCACTTCGACCACTTCGGCGTGACCGGTATCGCCGCCGCATACGCTGGCGTAGTCCGGATTTTGCATTGGCCCGCCGGCATAGCCGGAGACCACGGATTCGACACCGGCGAGCTGCAGGAAAGCTGCTTCCAGGCACCAGAAGCAGCCGCCGCCGAGCGTGGCAAGTTCGGTGGGGTGTTGGCTATTCATTCGAGCCTCCCGCAGCGCCGCTCCAGCCGGAAGCGCTATACCCGCTCGATAATGACGGCGATGCCCTGGCCGACGCCGATGCACATGGTGCATAGGCCGTAGCGGCCCCCCGTGCGGTGTAGCTGATACATCGCAGTAGTGACCAGACGCGCGCCGCTCATGCCCAGCGGATGGCCGATGGCAATCGCGCCGCCGTTGGGGTTGACCCGCGCATCGTCGTCCGCCAGGCCGAGATCGCGAGTGACCGCCAGACCTTGCGCGGCAAAGGCTTCGTTGATCTCGATGACATCCATCTGGTCGAGCCGCAGTCCGGTCAGTGCCAGCAGTTTCTTCACCGCCGGGGCCGGGCCGAAACCCATGATGCGCGGTGCCACACCGGCCGTGGCCATGGCCACGATGCGCGCCCTGGGTGTCAGGCCGTGCATTTTGGCCGCAGCTTCGGAAGCGATGAGCAGGGCGCAGGCACCGTCATTGACGCCGGAAGCATTGCCGGCCGTGACGGTCAGTTCGGGACCGTTGATGCCCTTCAGCCTGGCCAGTTGTTCCAGCGTGGTGTCCGGGCGAGGGTGCTCGTCGGTATCGAAGCTCTTGGGCTCGCCCTTTTTCTGCACTATCTCGACCGGGACGATCTCGTCCTTGAACAAGCCGGCCGCCTGCGCCGCGCCCCAGCGCTGCTGCGAGCGCAGGGCAAAGGCATCCTGGTCGGCGCGCGCGATCTTGAATTCGGCGGCGACGTTGTCGGCGGTCTCGGGCATCGAATCCACGCCGTATTGCTGCTTCATCAACTTGTTGATGAAACGCCAGCCAATGGTGGTGTCATACACCGCATTGCTGCGCGAAAACGCGCTCTCTGCTTTCGGCATGACGAAGGGGGCGCGGCTCATGCTTTCGACGCCGCCGGCCACCATCAGTTCGGCCTCGCCCGCCTTGATCGCACGAGCGGCGGTGCCGACGGCATCCATGCCGGAGCCGCACAGGCGGTTGATGGTTGCTCCGGCCACGCTTACCGGCAGGCCGGCGAGCAGGCCGGCCATGCGCGCCACATTGCGGTTGTCCTCGCCCGCCTGGTTGGCGCAGCCGAAAATGACTTCCTCGACCAGACCCCAATCCACTTCGGGATTGCGCGCCAACAGGGCCTTGATCGGCAGCGCGCCCAGATCATCGGTGCGGATGCCGGACAGCGTGCCGCCGTAGCGGCCAATCGGTGTGCGTACTGCGTCGCAGATAAAGGCTTGTGCGCTCATGCCATTTCGCTTTCGTCAAAGAAGTGTCCCTTGATGCGGGTGGAGCGGCCACGAAACAAGGCAATCGTCTTGCCTTCCTGGTTGGTGACCTCGATGTCGTAAATTCCGCTGCGTCCGCCCTGGTGGCGGGCGCTGCCGACGGCCATCAGTGTATCGCCGAGATGGGCGGGAGCGATGAAGTTGATGTCGACGCCGGCCGCCACCGCGCGGTGGTTGAAGCTGTTGCAGGCGTAGGCGAAGTTGGTGTCCGCCACGGCGAAAATGAAGCCGCCGTGGCAGATGCCGTGCCCGTTAACCATGTCCTGCCGCACCACCATGGTCACTGTGGCGCCCCCCGGTGTGGTACTGACGATGGTGATACCCAGACCGCGCGCGGCGTGGTCGTCCGGCCACATTATTTCGGTGCAGCGATCGGCGACCTGCTGCGGCGTCAGACCCATCAGTCGCCCCTGAAGTTGGGGCTGCGCTTTTCCATGAAGGCGGCAACGCCCTCGCGGTAATCGTGGCCAAAGCCAAGTTCCTGCTGGCTGGCGCGTTCCAGTTCGAGTTGCTGTTCCAGGTTGTTGCCGCTGCTGGCGTAGATCGCTTGCTTGGTGCGCGCCAGCCCTTTGGTCGGTGCGGTACTGAAATGAACGGCCAGCCTCTCGGCCTCGGCCATCAGCTTGTCGTCATCGACGCATTTCCAGATCAGCCCCCAGGCTTCGGCCTGCTCGGCGGAAAGTTTGTCGCCGAGCATTGCCAGGCCCATGGCCCGCGCGGTGCCGACCAGTCGCGGCAGCGCCCAGGTACCGCCGGCATCAGGCACCAGGCCGAGCTTGCAGAAGGCCTGGATGAACGTTGCCGAGCGCGCCGCGATCACCAGATCGCAGGCCAGTGCGATGCTGGCGCCGGCGCCAGCGGCGACGCCATTGACGGCACATATCACTGGCATTTCGAGCGCGCGCAGACTCAGAATCAGCGGCTTGTAAAAAGTTTCGATGGTAAAGCCCAGGTCGACTGGTTCGCTGCCCGTCGAGACGTTGCGGTCGGCGAGATCCTGTCCGGCACAGAAACCCCGCCCTGCTCCTGTCAGCAGCAGCACGCGGGCATTCTCGTTTCGCGTCCGGGACAAGGCATCGCGCAGTTCGAGGTGCATATCGCCGTTGAAACTGTTGAGCCGGTCCGGTCGGTTGAGCGTGACGCGGGCGATGCCGCTTTCGAGCGAAAAGAGGATGTACTGGTAATTCATTGGCTGGATTCCGGAGGCCGATCAGTTGGGGATCGCGATGCCGAGTCGCTTGAGCGCGGCGGCGGATTGCGCCTTCCAGTCGTGCAGCATCGCGGCGCTGCTGCGGCGACGCAGGCCGTACTGGATATAGACCGCGGCATGATCCGAATCGACGCGACCGAACGTGGCGACGACGCGCGGATACCAGTAATTGACCGCCGCCTGCACGGCGGCCTTGCTGGCGCTGCGTTCGATGGCCTGCCTGACGCCGCTTTCGCCCAACTGCGCATGTTCCTTTTCGCGCGGCAGGATATGCGCTATCGCTCCGGCCAGCGGCGCATAGGAGCTCTGCGCCATTTCGGCCAACTGGATCGCGGTGGCCGCGCCCATCAGCATGTTGAACACGACGGCGTCTTCCCAGCCTTCCAGCGGGTAGTGGAAAACATTGAGCCGCTTGTCGCCGCCGATGCGTCGCGTACCGAGATCGATAGTGCGGTCGAGGCGCGAATCCCACGCATGCGACCGCACGTAGAGCAACGGGCTCACGCCGAACGGTTCGAGCAGCTTGAGCGCGATCTCGGCGTGCACATATTTTTCGGTGACGATCTTCGCCGCGACGATGCGCTCGCGCAGCCCAGGCCCCCGATTGATGAAGGGACAGAAGCCTGCGGCGCCCGCCAGCTCGGAATCCGTGAAGACCACTATCAGGCGCATCAATTCGCTGCGGTAGCCAGTCGGCACCATTTCGCCGGCGCAGCGCAGAACATCTCCGTCGGGGGCGGCTATCTTATGGCCGGCGGCGATGCGATCGAGAAAATCCTTGTCTTGTTTCTGCATGTCTCGTTCCACAATGTGTGCCCATACTCCGCGCCCGGACTATAGAATCATTTGACGCCGTGCGGCAACTGGATGCATTGTTGCCAACATGAAATATTGAAATAGTAGCAAATTAATTATGACACAGAAGAGGCCAGCAAGGTACAATAAAAATGTATCACGTCACCGTTCCCTCGCGAGCGGGACGTTCGAGGAAAAGGCGCCATGGCCAACATACTGATTATCGTCGGCACCGAGTCGGGCAACGCCCAGATGTGTGCCGACCATCTGTCAGACAATCTGCCCGCTCTCGGTCACGAAGTCGAAGTGGCTGCCGATGCCGATGCCGGCAGCGTCGATCTTGCGGGTCGCGATGCGGTGCTGGTGTGCACCTCGACGCACGGTGACGGCGAATTGCCCGACAACATCATTCCGCTGGCCGAGCGCCTGCGTGAAGAAGCGCCGGACCTTTCCCATCTGCGTTACGGCGTGATCGCTCTCGGCGACCAGACCTACAAGGCGACCTTCTGCAGGGCCGGCAAGGACATGGATGCGCTGTTCGCCAAATGCGGTGCGCGCAAGCTGGGTGAGCGACTGGAGATCGATGCCTGCACCCAGCCGCTGCCCGACGAGGATGCGTTGAACTGGGCACAGGAATGGGTCACGCTGCTGTGACGTCCAGCCGCGCGCGGGACCAGAAAATGGAAGGAGCCGAATGAAGGTATACGAGATAGATGGAGTCGTGCCGGTGGTTGACCCGACGGCCTACGTGCATCCGTCGGCGGTCCTGATTGGCGATGTCGTTGTCGGCCCCGGTGCCTACGTCGGCCCCTGCGCGAGTTTGCGCGGCGATTTTGGCCGCCTGTTCATCGGCGCCGGCGCGAACGTGCAGGATTGTTGCGTGATGCACGGTTTTCCCGGCAGCGACACCATCGTCGAGGAGCATGGTCACATCGGCCACGGCGCCATCCTGCACGGCTGCATCGTGCGCAGGAACGCCATGGTCGGCATGAATGCCGTGGTGATGGACAACGCCGTGGTCGGCGAATCGGCCATTGTCGCGGCACAGAGCTTCGTCAAGGCCGGCATGGAAATACCGCCGCGCATGCTGGCGGCCGGGGTGCCGGCCAAGCTGATGCGCGAATTGACCGAACTGGAAATGGCATGGAAGGTGGAAGGTACCGGCGTCTACCTCGATCTGGTGAAGCGCTGCCATGGCACGCTGCAAGAGGTCGAGGCGCTGACCGAGGTTGAGCCCGATCGCAAGCGGGTCAAGCTGCCCGAACTGAAAACCCTGCAGGAAACCCGGCGCGACAAAGCGTGAAAAGTCGGCGCTGGCAATACGCCTAAAGCGTCGTCTGCGCCACCGCGTGTTCCCAGCGCTGCATCAGTTCGGCAGCGCGGTAGCGTGACATCGTCGGATGGAATGTCCGCTCCGCCTGCCATTGCGCCGCCAACTGGTCGAGGTCGGCATAGACACCGCACGACAGGCCAGCCAGATAGGCAGCACCCAGCGCCGTGGTTTCGATGACTTTTGGCCGCACCACGGGGATGCCCAGCAGGTCGGCCTGAAACTGCATCAGCAGGTTGTTCACACAGGCGCCACCGTCGACACGAAGCTCGGTCACGCCGCCGCTGTCTGCCATATCGCGGCTCATGGCCTGCAATAGCGCCGCACTCTGGAAGGCGATACTTTCCAGCGCCGCGCGGGCGATGTGTGCCACGGTGGTGCCGCGGCTCAGGCCGAGGATGGCGCCGCGCGCGTCAGGCTTCCAGTAAGGAGCGCCGAGGCCGGTGAAGGCCGGCACGAACATCACGCCGCCACTGTCGGGTACGCTTTCGGCAAGGTCCTGCACCGCAGCACTGCCATTGATCGCGTGCAAGCCATCGCGCAGCCATTGCACGACCGCACCGCCGATGAACACGCTGCCCTCCAGGGCGAACTCGGGCGTGGCCGTGGCTTGTGCGGCGCTGGTGGCTATGAGTCCATTGCTGCTGCTCAGGCAGTGTTCTCCGGTATGCATGAGCATGAAGCAACCGGTGCCGTAGGTATTCTTGGCCAGGCCGGACGCAAAGCACGCTTGCCCGAACAGAGCGCTTTGCTGATCGCCGGCGATGCCGCCGATGGCCATCGGCGCACCGAACAGGTCGCCGCGTGTATGGCCATAGACATGGCTGGACGCATGTACTTCGGGCAAGACTTCACGCGGAATGTCGAGCATCGCCAGCAGCTCGTCGTCCCACTGGTTGCGATGAATGTCGAAGAGCATGGTGCGCGAGGCGTTGCTGACGTCGGTGGCATGCACGGCGCCCCCGGTCAACTGCCAGGTCAGCCAGGAATCCACCGTGCCGAAGGCCAGTTCGCCACGGCCCGCGGCTTCGCGTGCGCCGGGGACTTTGTCGAGTATCCACTTGAGCTTGGTGCCCGAAAAGTAGGCATCGATGATCAGGCCGGTCCTTTCGCGCACCAGGGATTCAAAGCCGCGCTCGCGCAGAACGGCGCAGTCGGGTTCGGTACGCCGGTCCTGCCAGACAATGGCATTGCACAGCGGCTCGCCGCTGCCGCGGTTCCACACCAGGGTGGTCTCGCGCTGGTTGGTGATGCCGATGGCGGCAACGTCGGCGGCGCCGATGCCGGCCTTGTTCAGTGCTTCCTGCGCGGTTGCCAGCTGGCTGGTCCAGATTTCGCGGGGCTCATGTTCTACCCATCCGGGTCGGGGAAATATCTGGCGGAATTCACGTTGTGCCATTGTCACGATGCGCCCCTGGCAGTCGAACACGATACTGCGCGAGCTGGAGGTGCCTTGATCCAGAGCCAACAGAAAGCGGGGGCGGTTCATCGAAATCTCCTGCTGTTGAGAGGTGGCGTTCCAGGCGGGATACCGCCAGCCGTCCTTCATTATGCTGCCGGCCGGTCTGGAGCGCCGGAGCGCACGCACTGGCCCTGAATCAGCACCTGTAAGCCTCCATTAAGTATGCTTATGTTAGTATTCCGCGCCGCAACAATGGCGTTTCAGACTGTTTTCTCACTCCTGTTGAGGCGTACGACGACTTCGGAGAGGGGCTGACGGTTTTTCCAGCGCGATCTCGCTGCAACAAGACCGGCACCTGGTTTTCCGGATCGATGTCGGCCCCGATCAACGAATTACCTACAACAAGGAAGACGCATGAAGATCCACGAATATCAGGGCAAGGAAATCCTGAAAAAGTTCGGCGTGACGGTTCCGCGCGGCAAGCCTGCTTTATCCGTCGATGAGGCGGTAAAGGTTGCCGAGGAACTCGGTGGCAAGGTCTGGGTTGTCAAGGCCCAGATCCATGCCGGAGGACGTGGCAAGGGCGGTGGTGTAAAAGTGGCCAGGAATCCCGACGAAGTCAGGATTTTCGCCAAGGCCATCCTCGGCATGCAGCTCAAGACGCACCAGACCGGCCCCGAGGGCCAGAAAGTGCGCCGCCTGTTGATCGAGGAAGGCGCCGATATCAAGCACGAATACTACTGCGCGGCGCTGACCGATCGCGTCACGCAGAAGGTCGCCCTGATGGCGTCATCAGAAGGCGGCATGGACATAGAGACAGTGGCGAAAAACACGCCGGAGAAAATCATCAAGGTCTTCGTCGATCCGGGGACAGGTCTCACCGACGCCCAGGCTACCCAACTGGCGAAAGGCATCGGCGTGCCGGACGGATCGGTGGCACAGGCGGTGGATACGTTCAAGAAGCTTTACACCTGCTATATGGAAACCGATGCCAGCCTGGCCGAAATCAATCCCCTGATTCTCGAAGGCAACGGCAACATCAAGGCGCTCGACGCCAAGTTCAACTTTGACGACAACGGTTTGTTCCGTCATCCGGAGATCGTCGCCTACCGCGATCTGGACGAGGAGAACGCCGACGAAATCGAGGCCTCGAAATATGACCTCTCCTATATTTCGCTTGATGGCAACATCGGCTGCCTGGTGAATGGCGCGGGCCTGGCCATGGCGACCATGGATACCATCAAGCTGTTTGGCGCCGAGCCGGCCAACTTCCTCGACGTCGGCGGCGGCGCCACTACCGAGAAGGTCACCGCGGCCTTCAAGATCATGCTCAAGAATCCCAAGGTCAATGGCATTCTGGTGAACATTTTCGGCGGCATCATGAAATGCGACACGATCGCGACCGGCATTGTGGCCGCGGCCAAGGAAACGCACCTCAGTGTACCGCTGGTGGTGCGCATGAAGGGCACCAACGAAGACATCGGCAAGCAGATCCTCAAGGACTCCGGCCTGCCGATCATTGCCGCAGACACCATGGCCGATGCCGCGACGAAGATCGTCGCCGCCGTCAAGTAATAAGGAACCGATATGTCCATCCTGATCAACAAAGATACCAAGGTCATCACCCAGGGAATTACCGGGAAGACGGGCCAGTTCCACACCGAGAAATGCCAGGAGTACGCCAACGGCAAGAACTGCTTCGTCGCCGGCGTCAATCCGAAGAAGGCCGGCGAGTCGATTTTCGGCATCCCGATCTTCGGCTCGGTGAAGGAAGCCAAAGCGCAAACCGGCGCCACCGTTTCAGTGATTTACGTACCGCCCGCCGGTGCTGCCGCCGCCATCTGGGAAGCCTGCGAAGCCGACCTCGACCTGGCGATCTGCATCACCGAGGGCATCCCGGTGCGCGACATGCTGGTGGTGCGCAACAAGATGCTGGCCAAGGAGGCCGCGGGTGGCAAGAAAACTTTGCTGCTCGGCCCCAACTGTCCGGGCGTGATCACGCCGGAGGAAATCAAGATCGGCATCATGCCCGGCCACATCCATCGCAAGGGCCGCATCGGCGTGGTCTCCCGCTCCGGCACGCTGACGTATGAGGCGGTGGCCCAGTTGACCGAGATCGGCCTCGGCCAGTCGACGGCGGTCGGCACCGGTGGCGATCCGATCAATGGCCTCAAGCATATCGACATCATGCGAGCCTTCAACGACGATCCGGACACCGATGCCGTGATCATGATCGGCGAAATCGGCGGCCCGGACGAGGCCGATGCGGCAGTGTGGTGTAAAGCCAACATGAAGAAGCCCATCGTCGGCTTCATCGCCGGCGTCACGGCTCCGGCCGGCAAGCGCATGGGTCATGCCGGCGCGCTGATCTCCGGCGGCGCCGATACGGCGAATGCGAAGCTCGCCATCATGGAAGAATGCGGCTTCACCGTAACCCGCAACCCGTCGGAAATGGGCAAGCTGCTCAAGGCGCTGCTGAAGTAAGAGTCGGCGCCGGTAACACGCCAAAAAGCCGCACCGGTGGAAACCGGAGCGGCTTTTTTCCGCATACAATCCGCATGTGACGTCGCCGACCGAGGCTGGGTGTCATGATCCTGCGGGGGGATACCGTCCCCTACGCAGGCTCTGGGGACATAAATTGATTGACGGAGTTGATGCAGGACTGTAAGAATTGGGCTTATTGTCCTGTTTTAATGAGGGCTCTCATACAGGGTAGCGACCGATGAAGAAGGCAGACTTCTGGAAGAGTGACTGGTTCTTCGGTGTTGTGGTCAGTGTCGTCGTGCTGATTCTAGGCAATGGCGAACTGCTGCAGGGTCTGGAGCGCAAGGCCTATGACATGGGTGTGGCGGCGACATCGCGCACCCCGTCGGACAAGATCGCCGTGATTGCGATCGACAAGCCCAGCCTCGACAACATTGGCCGCTGGCCGTGGTCACGCGAGATCATGGCCGACATGGTGGACAAGCTCGCTGCCGCCAAAGCCAAAGTGATCGCCACGACCGTGTTCTACTCCGAGCCGCAGCGCGATCAGGGTCTGGCCTATGTCAACAAACTGATCGAGACCTGCGGCGTGACCGTGCCTTCGGCAGTTGCTGTCGCCGCAACGCCTGCGACGCCCGCGGCAGGAGACGCGGCGGCTCCCGTTCCTGCTCCGGCCCCGGTGCCCGCTCCATCCTCCTGCCCGCAGATCGAGTCGATACTTCTCGAAGCGGACCAGAAGCTGAATACCGACCGCCGTCTGGCGGAAGCCTTCGTCAAGGCGGGTAATGTGGCGCTGCCGATGCTGTTCGTGCTTGGTGAGCCGCGTGGCCGGCCGGACAAGGAACTGCCCGAGTATGTGAAAAAGAATGCAGTGAAGCTGACCGGCGCAGATGAAGCGCCGCCCTGGCCGACCATCGGTGTCGATGCCGGCGTAATAGAGCCGCTGGGTAAGGTAGTGACCGCCATCGGCCACCTCAACGTGATTGCGGATCTGGATGGTGCGATTCGAACCGAGCCCCTGGTGCTGGCCCACTTCGATCAAACCTATCCTTCCCTGTCGCTGCTGGTGGCGGCCAGGAGCCACAACCTGACGGTGGCGGATATCCAGGTGACCGCCGGCAGTTCGGTCAAGCTGGGCAAGCTCAAGATCGGTACCGATATCGATACGCGCATGCTGACGTTCTATTACAAGGACCGTGACGGCGGTCCGGCCTTTCAGGTCGATTCGTTCTTCGACGTCAAGAGCGGCAAGATTCCCTACGAAAAGTATCGCGACAAGATCGTCCTGATCGGGCCGACGTCATCGTCGGTGGGAAGTGTGTTCGTCACTCCGGTCAGCCCGGCCATGCCTGCCGTGCTGATGCAGGCGCATGCGGTATCCAGCCTGCTTTCCGAACATTTCTTCGTCGCGCCGACTTGGGGCTTCTGGGTCGAAAAGCTGGTATTCCTGCTGATTGCCGGCTACCTCATCGCTTTGCTACCGAGGATCAAGGCCGGCATGGCGGCCGGGATTACCGCCGGTCTGCTGGTGGCACTGATCGCCATCCATTTTGCGTTGATGACGACGCAGTTGATGTGGTTGCAGTTGATGGTTCCGGCAACTCTGTTGCTGGTCGGACATTTGTTGCTGACCACCAAGCGCTTTCTGGTATCCGAGCGCGGCAAGGAAAAGTCGGATGCGGATTCGGCGGAATCGAACCGCATGCTGGGTCTGGCCTTCCAGGGCCAGGGGCAGCTCGATATGGCCTTCGACAAGTTCCGCAAGTGTCCGATGGACGAGGCCTTGATGGAGAACATGTACAACCTTGCGCTCGATTTCGAACGCAAGCGGCAGTTCAACAAGGCCGAGGCGGCGTTCCGTTACATATTCGATTTCAACCCGAAGTTTCGCGACATCGAATCCCGCGTGAATCGCGCCAAGCAGCTTTCGGAAACCATAATTCTCGGTGGTGGCGGCGGTGGACGCAGCAACGCCAGCCTGATCGATACCGCCGGCAATGTGGAAAAGCCGATGCTGGGTCGCTACGAGATCGAGAAGGAACTGGGCAAGGGAGCCATGGGTGTGGTCTATCTTGGCCGTGATCCGAAGATCAACCGTGTGGTGGCAATCAAGACCATGGCGCTGTCGCAGGAGTTCGAGGCCGACGAACTGGTGGAGGTCAAGGAGCGCTTCTTCCGCGAGGCCGAAACCGCGGGGCGGCTCAATCACGCCAACATCGTCACCATGTTCGACGCCGGCGAGGAACACGACCTGGCCTACATCGCCATGGAGTTTCTCAAGGGCAAGGACCTGGTGCCCTACGCCAAACCGGGCAACCTGTTGCCGCTGCCGCGCGTGATGAGCATCGTTGCCCGCGTCGCCGACGCGCTGTCCTACGCCCACGAAAACAACGTCGTGCATCGCGATATCAAGCCGGCGAACATCATGTACGAGCCGGATTCCGACCAGGTCAAGGTGACCGACTTCGGTATTGCGCGCATTACCGATTCGTCCAAGACCAAGACCGGCATGGTGCTGGGTACGCCGAGCTTCATGTCGCCCGAGCAACTTGCGGGCAAGAAGATCGACGGCCGTTCCGACCTGTTCTCGCTCGGCGTCATGCTGTACCAAATGTCCTGTGGCAAGCTGCCGTTCGAGGGTGACTCGATGGCGCAACTGATGTTCCGCATTGCGAATGAGCCGCACCCGGACATTCGCGGCATCAATCCCGATCTGCCGGATTGCCTGGTGGCAATCATCGACAAGGCGATGACCAAGGATCCGGAAGCGCGCTACCAGACCGGTGCGGAATTTGCGCGGGACGTTCGCACTTGCGTGACGATGACCGGCGGCAGCGCCGCCGCCGATGATTCCGGCGTCGATATCAGCATTTGAGGGCCGAGCCATGGATATGACCGCCGTTCTCGAAATTGTCACCCAGAGCAATCCTGGCATGGTCCGCACGAACAATGAAGACTCCGTCATGGCCAATCCGCTGCGCGGGTTCGCCGTGCTGGCCGACGGCATGGGTGGCTACAATGCCGGCGAGGTCGCCAGCGGCATGGCAACCGCGCTGCTCGGCACTGAACTGGACAAGGCTTTTCTCGAACGGGAACCGAGCAGCAAGGACGCTTCCGGAAAGTCCTGGGCGCACGTCAAGGTCGAGGCTGAAATGGCGCGCGTCAATGCCGCCATCTACCAGGCGGCACAGAGCCAGCCACAATACGCCGGCATGGGCACGACGCTGGTGGTCGGTGTGTTTCACGACAACAGGGTGACGGTCGGCCACATTGGCGACTCGAGGCTGTACCGGATGCGCGGCGAGGATTTTCAGCAGATCACGCGCGACCATTCACTGCTGCAGGAGCAGATCGACGCCGGCATCATCACGCCCGAGCAGGCGCGCCATTCGCAGAACAAGAATCTGGTCACGCGTGCCGTTGGCATCGATCCGGAAGTGGCGGCCGAGATACACGATCATGAGGTGTTGCCCGGCGATGTGTACCTGTTCTGTTCCGACGGCCTCAACGACATGGTTGAGGACGATGAGATAGGCATGACCCTGGGCGCGTTGTCGGCCAATCTGGAGTTGTGTGCGATGCAGTTGATCGAGATGGCCTGCGACAACGGTGGCCGCGACAATGTTTCGGTAATCCTGGTCAAGGTGAAGGGGGAATATCCGGCCGCGCGAGGCTGGTGGGCCCGTTTCCTGACCTGGTTCAAGTAATGCAGCGCTCAGTGACCTCGAAGGACGAAAACAATGGCTAAGCTCATACTCAGCATGGAAACCACGGTGCTCAAGGAAATCCCCTTGACCAAGGAGCGCATCACGATCGGCCGCAAGCCGCATACTGATATCCAGATCGACAATCTGGCAATCTCCGGCGAACACGCCGTGGTGATCACCATCCTCAATGATTCCTTTCTGGAAGATCTGGGCAGCACCAACGGCACCTTCGTCAATGGCCAGTCGGTCAAGAAGCACTTCCTGGTCAATGGCGACACCATAGAACTGGGCAAGTACCGCCTGAAATATGTCAGCGAGGTTCCGCAGCAGACCTCAAGCGCGGACTTCGAGAAGACCATGATTCTGCGCCCTGGTGCGGCGAAAGCACCGGCACCGGCGCCAGCAGCCGCAGCCCCGTCATCCCCCCCCGCTGCTCCGGCGGCGGCTGTCCCGGCCCACCTGTCAACTTCTCCGGGCATGGCTCCACCGCCGCCTGCGGCAGCTCCGGCAGCAGCTCCCGCGTTGCCGCTGGGGGCGATTCAGATACTTTCGGGTGGCAATGCCGGCAAGGAGATGGAGCTGACCAAGACGCTGACCACACTGGGCAAACCCGGTGTCCAGGTGGCGGTCATTGCACGTCGCCCGCACGGCTACTTCATCACTCACGTAGAAGGCGCCAGTTTCCCGGTGGTCAATGGCAATGCGCTGTCGACCCAGGCGCATCAACTGGGTGACCATGACGTGATCGAACTGGCGGGAGTCAAGATGGAATTCTTCCTCAAGAGCTGAAGCCAAGAGTGATGCAACTTCAGGAGATGTTTTGAAACAGTATCTTCCCCGCTACGTACTCGGCCTTCTGATTCTTCTGGTCTTGCTCGGCCATTCGGTGCGCTTTTACCAGATTCCGTTCATCAATCACATGGACGCGCTGATCTATGACGTAAAAGTGCGGCTGACCATGCCGCAAGGTGTTGATCAGCGCGTGATAATTCTTGATATCGACGAAAAGTCACTGGCCGAACAGGGTCGCTGGCCTTGGGGCCGCGACAAGCTGGCCACCTTGATGACAAAATTGTTTGATCAGTACGGACTCAAGCTGGTCGGCTTCGACGTGGTATTCGCCGAGCCCGACGAGAGTTCCGGTCTCCAGTCACTGGAGGCGCTGGCAAGGAAGGAGTTGAAGGATGTAGCCGGCTTCCAGTCGACGCTGCGCGAATTGCGTCCACAGCTTGACCACGACGCACGCTTCGCCGCATCGCTGAAGAATCATCCCGTGATTCTTGGCTATTACTTTTCCAGCAAGGAAGGCGGCGTAAGTTCCGGTGCCGCTCCGGAGCCGGTATTCCCGGCCGGTACCTTCAGCGGCCGTCGCATAGCATTTACGCAATGGGTCAGCCATGGCGGCAATCTGCCCCAATTCCAGAAGGCGGCTGCTGGCGCGGGACACTTCAATCCGCTGGTGGACCTGGATGGCACCTCGCGGCGAGTGCCTCTGCTGGTCGAGTACAAGGGACAGTACTACGAGTCGCTGTCCCTCGCAATGGTGCGCAATCTGCTCGGTAATCCGCCGATTACTCCCGGCTATCCGGGAAATTCGCCGGCGTCTTATGCGGCCATGGAGTGGCTGGACCTGAAAACGGATGGCGGCGGCACAATGCGCATTCCCGTAGACGAGAATGCGGCGACGCTGATCCCGTATCGCGGTTACGAGAGAAGTTTTGCCTATATATCGATTACCGATGTGCTCAACGATCGGGTGCCCAAGGAAAAGCTCGCCGGCAAGGTGGCTGTGGTCGGCACCACGGCGCCGGGCCTCATGGACTTGCGGGCGACGCCGGTGGGAGCGGCCTACCCGGGGGTCGAGATCCACGCCAATCTGATCGCGGGCATGCTCGATGGGGTGATCAAGCACCGGCCACCCTACATCCTCGGCGCCGACTTGCTGTTGGTGCTGATCGCCGGTGCGGTGATGGCCTTCCTGTTGCCGATGCTGTCGCCATTGCGCGCGACCCTGGTTGGCCTCATCGTCATGCTGTTGCTGCTGGTCGTGAATTTCAGCTTCTGGCATGTCTCCAATGTCGTTCTGCCGCTGGCCAACGGCATGATCGCGGTTGTGCTTCTGTTTGCGATGAACATGTCCTGGGGTTACTTTGTCGAGTCGCGCACCAAGCGCCAGTTGACCGGGCTGTTCGGCCAGTATGTGCCGCCGGAACTGGTCGAGGAAATGAGCCGCGATCCCGAGAACTACAGCATGGCGGGACGCAAGGCCGAACTTACCGTGCTGTTTTCGGATATACGCGGATTCACGACGATTTCGGAAGGACTGGAACCGAACGAATTGGCGAGTCTGATGAACGAGTATCTCGGTGCCATGACGCTGGTTGTGCGCAAGCATCGCGGTACCCTCGACAAGTACATCGGCGATGCCATCATGGCCTTCTGGGGTGCGCCGGTTGACGATCCGGAGCACGCCAGGAATGCTATCCTTACCGGGCTGGAAATGCATGTTGCGCTGAAAGAACTGAACAAGGGCCTGATGGCGCGAGGCTCGCCCGAACTGAAGATCGGCGTCGGCGTGAATACCGGCCCGATGACCGTCGGCGACATGGGATCGCCGGTGCGCCAGTCCTACACGGTAATGGGCGATGCCGTCAATCTCGGTTCGCGACTTGAGGGCATCACCAAGCAGTACGGCGTCGGCTTCATCGCAGGTGAGAGCACGCGCGAACTGGTGAAGAAAGAATTCGTTTTCCGCGAACTGGATCGCGTTCGCGTCAAGGGCAAGGACGAGCCGGTGGGGATCTACGAGCCGCTTGGGCTGGAAGGTGAAGTGGCGAAACCCGTGCTGGATGAACTGAAGCTCTGGAACCAGGCCCTGCGTGCCTACCGGGCCCAGGATTGGGATCAGGCAGAGGTGGCTTTGCTCAATCTGTCGAGAACCTCACCACACAAACTTTACGAGGTATACACGGCGCGCGTCGAGCATTATCGGAAGGAATCTCCCGGCCCGGACTGGGACGGCGCATGGACGTTCGACACGAAGTGACCAGACAATGAAGGTACGCATTCTCGGTTGTAGCGGTGGAATCGGTGGGCGACATCTGCGTACCACGTCGCTTCTGGTCGACAACGACATTTTGATCGACGCCGGAACAGGTGTCGGCGATCTGGCGATAGCCGAGCTTGCCCAGATTGATCACGTTTTCATCACCCATTCGCATCTGGACCACCTGGCCTGCCTGCCGTTCATGGTCGACACGGTCGGCGACATGCGCACGCGCCCGCTGATAGTGCATGCGACCGAGGCGACCCTCGAAATAATACGTTCACATGTTTTCAACTGGGCCATCTGGCCCGATTTCAGCCAGATACCGACGGTGGAAAAGCCCTTCCTGCGGTTTTCGCCGATACGCGTGGGTGAGGCAGTGGATCTTGATGGCCGCAAGATCATGCCGCTGCCGGCGAATCACACGGTGCCCGCGGTCGGCTATCAGCTTGATTCCGGGCGTGCCAGTCTGGTTTTTACCGGCGATACCGGACCCTGCCCCGAATTGTGGAAGCAGGTCAACCAGATTCGCAATCTGCGTTACCTGATTATCGAATGTGCCTTCTCCGACCGGGAAAAGTGGCTGGCCGTGGCGTCCCTGCATTTGTGTCCGAGCATGCTTCTGGAAGAACTGGCCAATCTGCAGCGGGATGCCGAGATCTTCATCACCCATCTGAAACCGGGGCAAATCGAATTGACCATGCAGGAGATCGAAGACCGCATTGGCAGTGAATTCCGCCCCGGCATGCTGCAGAACAATCAGCTGTTCGAAATCTGATCATGGCCGAACCGGTGAGCATTGACCTGCTGGCCCGCCTGCAACCTCTGATGTCGATGAGCAGCGAAGGCCTGCGTGAATTGCTGCCGCTGTGCCGCATGCATGCCTTCCCGCGCGCTTCCGATCCGTTTGACGGCACCAACTGGACTGGTCAGGTGGTCTACCTGATGCGCGGGCAGCTCTTGGTGACTGTCGCGGACGGCGCTTCGCGCGTCCTGGTCGGGGGCCACGATCTTGCTGCAGCGCCCGTGGCGCGCGGCGGGAAAACGCCGCTGAGGAGCAAGGCCATCACTGACGTCGAACTCCTTAGTCTGGAGGAGGATTCTCTGGATATCGTGGTGACCTGGAACCAGCTCGCCAACCCCGGCGAGAGTGCGCAGGGCAGCGCGGATCAAACCGACTGGCGGATGATGTCGGGCATGTTCGCCCTGGACAATCTTACTATCGGCGCGTTTGCCTCCCTGCCCCCGGCCAATATTCAGTCATTGCTGGACAAGTTCAAGCGCGTATCCGCCAAGCGCGGCCAAGTCATAATCAAGCAGGGCGACCCCGGCGATTACTACTATCTGCTCGAAAGCGGACGCTGCAAGGTTTCCCGGCTGGTTGCCGGCTCTCCCGTGCAACTGGCGGAACTCAAGGAGGGCAACGCTTTTGGCGAAGAGGCCCTGGTGGCCGAAACGGTTCGCAATGCAACCGTGACGATGACTACGGACGGCATGCTGCTGCGCTTGTCCAAAAAGGATTTCGACCAGTTGCTGCTGGCGCCGCTGTTGCTCAAAGTGACACGCGACGAGGCGGCGCAACGGGTTGCCGCCGGGGCGAAATGGATCGACGTGCGTTTTCCCGCCGAGTATCAGAGTGACGGCTACCCGGGGGCCATCAACATTCCGCTCAACGACATTCGCCAGGCTTCGGCGGCGCTTGATCCAACGAAGGAATACATTGTCTATTGCCAGACGGGACGTCGCAGTTCCGCTGCCGCATTTCTGCTTTCCCAGCGCGGATTTCATGCAGCCCTGCTCGACGGCGGCATGAGGGCGGGCGCTGGTGTCATGGAGTCAGTCGAATGAGTGCCGTTCCTGCCGCACCTGCAGAGGCCGCTGCATCGGATGTAGACAGCCGCCTTGCCTTCTTCAAGAACCTTCAGGTTGTCACCAACAAGGTTCACGCCACCGCCAACATCGACGAAATCATGTTGGAGTTGTCCGGCGAAATAATGAGCTTGTTCAATGCCGATCGCTTGACCATTTATGCCGTAGGCGAAGACAAGGCTTCCATCGTTTCGAAGATCAAGGCGGGTCTGAATTCTTTCAAGGATCTGCGTCTTCCGATCGCCGACCAGAGTATCGCCGGCCATGTGGCATTGGCCAAGAAGACCGTGAATATTCGCGACGTATACGACGATGCCGAGCTCAAGGCGATCAATCCTTCGTTGCGCTTCCTGCAGGAAGTCGATAAGCGGACCGGCTATCGCACCAAACAGATGCTGGTGGCGCCGATCGTCGATGCCCAGAGCAGCGAGTTGCTCGGCGTGGTCCAGATCATCAACAACAAGGCCGGCGTACCTTTTGCAGCAGTGGCCCAGGAAGGCGTCAAGGGCTTGTGCGAGACCCTGGCGATCGCCTTCAACCAGCGCAACAAGCCGGCACAGGCGGTCAAGACGAAGTACGACTACCTGGTGTCCGACGCCGTTATTTCGGCGCAGGAACTGGAACTGGCGCAGCGCACCGCGCGGCGGAAGAATCTCGACATCGAAGAAGTGCTGGTCAACGAGTTTCAGGTCAAGCACGCGGCTCTGGGTACTGCGCTGGGCAAGTTCTTCAATGTGCCTTACGAACCGTTCAGGGGCGACCGCATCAAGCCCGTAGACCTCCTTAAGAACCTCAAGCGGGATTTTCTGGAGCAGGCCAAATGGGCTCCGGTGGAGGAGGGGCCCGAGGGCGTGATGGTGGTCTGCATGGACCCCGAGCAAGTCAAGGGCTCGCGTGTGGTCAACAACGTCTTCCCGCGGGCCAAGGTCGTCTATCGGGTGACCACCAACCATGAGTTCGTGCAGACGGTCGATCAGTTGTTCGGCGCATCCGCTATTCCGGGCTACACCGATGACAGCTCGGTCGGCGATCTGCTGTCGACCCTCGATGAGGGCGAGGAAGGCGAAGGCAGTGCCGGCGACGATGTCTCGGCCGCTGCGGACAATGAGCTGGTCAAGCTGGTCAACAAGATCATTGTCGATGCCTATCAGCAAGGCGTTTCGGACATCCACATCGAGCCGGGCCTGGGCAAGGACAAGGTGCTGATCCGCTTCCGCCGGGATGGCTCGCTGCAAAAGTACATCGAGGTTCCGGCCAGCTACCGCAACGCCATGGTGGCCCGTCTCAAGATCATGTGCGACCTGGATATTGCCGAGCGGCGCAAGCCGCAGGACGGCAAGATCAAGTTCAAGAAATATGGCCCGCTGGATATCGAGCTGCGGGTGGCGACGATTCCCACCAGTGGCGGTGTCGAAGACGTCGTCATGCGTATCCTTGCCGGCGGCGAGCCGATCCCGCTGGACAAGCTGGGCGTGCTGCCGACTAACCTGACCAAGCTCAAGGCGACCATTGCCAAGCCCTATGGACTGTTCTTCGTCTGTGGCCCGACCGGTTCCGGCAAGACCACGACCCTGCACTCGGTGCTTGGTTACCTCAACACCGTGGAGACCAAGATCTGGACGGCAGAGGATCCCGTGGAAATCACCCAGAAGGGTTTGCGCCAGGTTCAGGTCAACAAGAAGGTGATGGATTTTCCGGTAGTGATGAAGGCTTTCCTGCGGGCCGATCCGGACATCATCATGGTGGGCGAAATGCGCGATGCCGAAACCACGGGCATCGGCATCGAAGCATCGCTGACCGGCCACCTGGTGTTTGCCACGCTGCATACCAACAGCGCGCCGGAATCGATCATCCGCCTGCTCGACATGGGCATGGACCCATTCAACTTCTCGGACGCCCTGCTTGGCATCCTGGCCCAGCGCCTGGCCAAGCGGCTGTGCAAGTGCAAGGAGGCCTACACGCCGGACGCCGAGGAAGTCCGGCTATTCATGAAAGAGTATTGCAGCGAGCTGGAGAGCACGGAGTATTTCCAGAAAGACATGAAGGCGGCCTACGCTGCGACGGAAGCGCGCCTGATCAAGGACTACGGCAAGGATGGTCATCTGGTGTTCACCCGGGCCAAGGGTTGCCCGACCTGTGGCGAAAGCGGCTACAAAGGGCGTGTCGGCCTGCATGAGTTGATGATCGGCACCGAGCCGCTGAAGAAGCTGATTCAGGAACATGCCCGCGTCGTGCAGTTGTTCGCCCAGGCGCTGGCGGATGGCATGCTGACCCTGAAGATGGATGGTCTCGAAAAGGCCTTGCAAGGGGTGACCGACCTCAAGCAGGTACGGGCTGTCTGCATCAAGTAGGCCATCGGCGTGGATAGCTCCAGCGATCTGTTTCGCCGTCTCGAACAGCTGAATGCGATTGGTGTCGCACTCTCCAAGGAGCGCGACATCGAGCGGTTGCTCGAGACCATCCTTGTCGCGGCCAAGACGATTACCCATGCCGACGGCGGCACGCTGTACCGCATGACGGAGGACGGCCGGGCGCTGCGCTTCGAGATTCTGCGCACCGACTCGCTGCACATCGCGATGGGCGGCACCACCGGCAACGTCATCAACTTCCCGAATTTGCCGCTGACCAACGACCAAGGCGAGTCCAATGATTCGATGGTGGCTGCCTATGCCGCGATTCACGACAAGACGGTCAATATCGCCGATGCATACACCGAGGCGGGCTTTGATTTTTCCGGCACGCGGAGCTTCGACGAGCGTACCGGCTATCGCTCGCAGTCCTTCCTGACGGTGCCGATGAAGAACCATGAAGGCGAAATCATCGGCGTGCTGCAACTCATCAACGCGCAGGATCCGCTGACGCATCAGGTCAATCCGTTTTCGTCGGCCGACCAAAGTCTCGCCGAATCACTGGCCTCGCAGGCCGCCATCGCCCTGACCAACCGCTTGCTGATCACCCAGCTCGAAGAACTTTTCGAGTCCTTCATCAATCTGATCAACCTGGCAATCGACGAGAAGTCGCCCTATACAGGAGGCCACTGCCAGCGCGTGCCGGCCTTGACCATGATGCTGGCCGAGGGGGTTGACGCGACGCAGGAAGGACCGCTGGCTTCATTCAAGATGGATGAGCGCGATCGCTACGAACTCAAGATCGCCGGCCTCCTGCACGATTGCGGCAAGGTCACCACCCCGGTTCATGTAGTTGACAAGGCGACCAAGCTGCAAACCCTCTTCGATCGCATACAACTGATCGATACCCGCTTTGAAGTGCTCAAGCGCGATGCCGAGATTCATGCGCTGAACAAGCAGCTTGCGCTGCGCGACGAAGTGGACGCCAACGCGGACGCGACGATCTGGCAGGAATACCACGAGGAAGTCCGCGTGCTGAACGAGGACCGCGAGTTCCTGCGCAAGACCAATGTCGGCGGCGAGGCCATGAGCGAGGCCGCCATGCAGCGCGTGCGCGACATTGGCAGCCAGCGCAAGTGGCGCAATGTCGATGCTGTCGAAACCGAGTTCCTCACCGCCGACGAGGTGGTCAATCTGACAATCCGCGCCGGCACCCTGACGCTCAAGGAACGCGACATCATCAATCACCACATCGTCGCCACCATTAAAATGCTGGAGCAATTGCCGTGGCCGAAGCACCTGACCAGGGTGCCGGAATACGCCGGCGGTCATCACGAGCGCATGGACGGCAAGGGATACCCCAAGGGCCTTACCCGCGAGCAGATGTCCCTGCAGGCAAGGATGATGGGCATCGCCGACATCTTCGAGGCGCTGACCGCGCGTGACCGCCCCTACAAGCAGGGCATGAAGCTGTCGCAGGCCATGGGCATCATGGCCAATTTCAGGAAAAACGGCCACATCGATCCCGACCTGTTCGATGTTTTTGTCAAGCGGGGCGTTTATCGGCGTTATGCCAAACAGTTTCTTGATCCGGCGCAGATCGATGAGGTGGATGAGGCGGTCCTCACGGGATAGGCCTATCCCATCGCTTTTTGCTTGAAAACTCGGTATACTAGACAGAGATTTCAAGGAAAATAGTCATGGACCGTGCTGCCTGGATTACTAGAATCGCCGACCGGTTTGCCGTGCAGCCTGTTGTTGGTCTACTAGGTCCGCGGCAATGCGGGAAAACCACCCTCGCTCGTTTCTACGCCGAGAGCCACCCTGAGCTCTTCGTCACCCGCTTCGACCTGGAAGATCCTTTGGATCTTGCCGCGTTGGCTAATCCACGGCTGGCATTGCAGGAGCTAAGCGGACTCGTTATCATCGACGAAATCCAGCGGGCACCCGAACTTTTCCCTCTCCTGCGGGTTTTGGTGGATCGACCGCAAAATCAGGCACGTTTCCTTGTATTGGGCAGCGCTTCGCGCGATCTTCTGCGCCAGTCTTCCGAAAGCCTCGCCGGGCGCATCGGTTATATCGAACTGACGCCGTTCTCCCTGACCGAAACCGGCTCCGAAGCGAAGGATCGACTCTGGTTACGCGGCGGGTTTCCCCCCGCTTTTCTTGCCTCCAGCGAGACCGCCAGCCGCCAATGGCGCAAGGACTATATCGCCACATTTCTCGAGCGCGACATTCCTGCCCTGGGAATCGCCATCGCGCCCCAGTCCCTGCGCCGTTTCTGGACGATGCTGGCGCACTACCACGGCCAGATCGTGAATCTCTCCGAAATGGGACGATCCTTCGGCGCGGCCGACACCACGATTCGACGCTACATGGATATTCTCGAAGCGACCTTCATGGTGCGACAGCTTCGTCCGTGGCATGAAAACATCAACAAGCGCCAGGTCAAGGCGCCCAAGCTATATTTTCGCGACACCGGGCTTCTGCATGCTCTCCTCGACATTTCCGACAAGACGGCCCTGACGAGGCATCCCAAGCTGGGGCCGTCGTGGGAAGGGTTTGCGCTGGAGGAAGTCGTCCGGGCTAGTGCCGCCGGCCCGGAAGACATCTGGTTCTGGGCAACCCACGGCGGCGCCGAACTTGATCTGCTGGTCGAGAGCGGTACGCGCCGCGAAGGATTCGAATTCAAATATGCAGACCGGCCGAGGTCGACCCGCTCGATGCACACGGCAATTGAGAGCCTGAAGCTCGACCGGCTGACAGTGATTTATCCCGGCGAGCGGCGTATACCCCTAGCCGAAAAGATCGAGGCCATTGGGCTTGCCGAATACGTTCAATGTCTTGCGGAGTGACGCGGCGGGGCAGGAATGTGACGTTTTTTGTCTCAAAATGGCGTTCGATGCGTGGAAGCCAAGCACCGCCAAGGTCCAAATTTGGCACGACTTGTGCGTCACCCCGTCCAGCGACAGATGTCGTTATTTTTTCCTAAAGGAGAATCCGCATGAAAAAGAGTTTGCAGAAGGGTTTTACCCTGATCGAGTTGATGATCGTGGTCGCGATTATCGGCATTCTGGCCGCCATCGCCATTCCCCAGTTCAGCGAGTACACGAAGAAGGCCGAGAACAAGGCTGCACAGTCGGATGCCAAGAACGTCCTGACGCAGGCTACTGCGTCCTCAACCTGATTAGAGGGGTATATCAAATGAAAAAGCTGATTATTGCGATGTCGTTGTGTGTCGTTTCATCTGCCTCAATGGCAGCGAGCGTTTGTACCGGTACGGCGGGTAGCGGAACGGCCGTCAGTCCTGCCTCGACTCCAGAGTTTGTAAAAACCGCCTTCACGCCGAAGTGCTCGGCCAACACTACGGTTGATTTCGTGGAGAACGCAACTACTGCCGCCGCCGGCGCAATATCGACCAAGGGCAATCAAGTCTTTTCGGGGCACACCAATGGTGGTGCGGTAGCAGGGACGGCATGCGCCGCAGCGGCATGTGTCGCAGGAGAAGCCGCGACTGCGAGCGCGGCCGCGCTGGCAGCAGGTTCGACCTGATCGGTTTGATGCCTAAAGAAAAATGCGCGCCCAGGGCGCGCATTTTTGATCCGCATCGTTTTGGGGCCGCAATGAAAAACAAATCCCGGGGCTTCACGCTAATCGAGCTGATGATCGTCGTCGCGATCATTGGCATCCTCGCGGCGATTGCGATTCCGCAATTCAGCGAGTACACCAAGAAGGCCGAGAACAAGGGAGCCCAGTCGGACGCCAAGAACTTGTTGACCATGGCCACGGCGAGTTCTCAATAATTGATCAGTTTTCTGACCTCGGCCTGGCGCGCGGGACTGCGCAGCCGGAGCATCCAGGGAATCTTGATTCTGGGGGCGGTGCTGGTCGGCGTCGCCTATCTTTCCGCTTCGTTTTCCCCTCGCCAGCCGCGCACCGTGGCGCTGGATGTGGGCCTGTCCGGCCTGCGCATCACCCTGGTCCTGTTCGCGTTGTTCTGGGTGCAGGAACTGGTGGGGCGCGAAATCGAGCGGCGCACGGTGCTTTTTTCGCTTACCTATCCGGTGGCGCGCGGCAACTACGTTCTCGGCCGCTACTTCGGTGTAGTCGGCCTGCTCGCGCTGGCGGCGATACTCATGGGCATGCTGCTATGGCTGGCGGTGCTGACTACCGGCGGCGGCTATGACCAGAGCTTTGTCGTAACGGCAGGCGCGCCTTACTGGATAACGGTTTTCGGTCTCTGGGTGGATGCCGCCGTGGTGGCTGCCTTCGCCCTGTGGCTGTCGACCTTCTCCACCGTACCGATGTTGCCGCTGGCGCTGGGACTGGCTTTCGCCGCGGGAGGTAAGAGTCTTGGGGCGGTGGCCGAGTATCTCTCAAAAGGCGCGGAGGGCGATCTGGAACTGATGCGCTTCGCTCCCTTCATCAATGCCATTCAGTGGCTGCTCCCTGATCTTTCGCGGCTGGACTGGCGTGCCTGGCCGATGTACGGGCTGGCGCCGGAAGCGCTTGCCGTCGTCCTCGGTCTGGTGCTCGCAGTGAGCTATGTCGCCTTCCTGCTTTCCCTGGCAGTCATCACCTTTACCCGACGTGATTTTCAATAAGGCGAAAAAGTCGGCGCTGGCATGACGGTAAATCCGAAGGCATCCCCGTGGCTTGTTGCGTCGGCATGCGCATTGGCCTTTGTTGTTTCCGCCGAGCGACTCAAGGCGGTGCCACGGCAGACCGTGACGCTGGAACTGCAAGTGGCCTTGCCCTTGTTCGTGCAGGTTTTCATGACCGCCGGCGACCGTTATCTCGCCGCCAATCTGGCGGCGATCCGGGCTGTGATCGTGACCACCGACAAGATGCGCCCGGAAGACTACCGGATTCTCGGCAAGGTACAGGAGGATGCCTCGTGGCTGAACCCTGCCCACGAAGACAATTACTACACGGCAACGGCGATTCTTCCCTGGAACGGCGAACTCGATGCCGCGCAGACCATCCTGGCGCGCGCCACGAAGGCGCGTTACTTCGATTATCAGCCGGCGTTCTACTACGCGTTCAACTTGCTGCATTTCAAGGGCGATGCCGCTGGCGCATCGGCATGGATGCGCGCGGCGGCGGAGAAATTGCCGAGCGACGACGAACGGCTGATCATGCAGAACCTTGCGGCGCGCTGGATGGATCGCGCGCAAGACACCGATCTGGCGATACGCATTGTGGAGGCCATGGCCCAGCAGGCCAAACGCAAGGATTTTCGTGCCTATCTGGAGCAGCGCGTGGCGCGCTTGCGCTCGCTCAAGCAACTGCGCGCCGCGGCGGAGCGATTTCGCGAACACTCTGGCCGACCGCTGGTAAAGTTGCAGGATCTTGTCGATGGGGGTCTTGTCGCAGCCCTCCCGGCCGACCCCTTTGGCTTTGGCTTCGATGTGGACAAGCAAGGCCAGGTTGTTTTGCGAACGTCTCCTCCCGTGCTCCAGAAAAAATGACACTAGCAATTTCCATCGCCGATCTGCGCAAGACTTATCCCCGTAGCTGGGTGTCGCCGCCTTTCGAGGCGCTCAAGGGAATTTCCCTCACGGTTGATGAAGGCGAGGTATTCGGCTTCATTGGCCCCAACGGCGCCGGCAAGAGCACGGCGATCAGGATTCTCACCGGGGTCATGTTTCCCAGCGCGGGCTCGGCAACACTGTTCGGTGTCGATGTGGCGCGGCCGCAAGCCCGTCGCGGCCTTGGCTATGTGCCGGAAAACCCCAGCCTGCCCGACTATTTGACGCCGCTGGAGATTCTTGCGATGGGTCTTGGCCTGCATGGCTGCAAGCCAGGCAACGCCCGCGCTCACTGCCTGCGCTGGCTGGAACGTTTCGGCCTGGCGGAGGTGGCCAACAAGGTGGTGCGAGGCTTTTCCAAGGGGATGGCGCAGCGTACCGCGCTGGCCCATGCCATGGCCGTTCAGCCGCGCCTGTTGATACTCGACGAACCCTTGTCCGGGCTCGACCCGATCGGCCGTCGCGATGTCATCGATATCCTTTCGGAATACCGGCAACAGGGCGGCACGATATTCCTGACTTCCCATGTACTGCACGATGTCGAACGCCTGGCCGATCGTTTTGGTTTGATTCACAAGGGCGAACTCCGTGCCGTCAAGGCGCCCGGCGAACTGGTGGGCGAAGGCGACAAGGTGCTCGTGCGTAGCCAGGGCTCGACGCCCATCGCCGGCATGATTGCGGAACCCGGCGGCCGCTGGGTAAGAGAGGTGACCCGCACGCAGTTGTGGGCGACACTGCGCGAATTGGACGCGGCGGACCATGTACTGATCGAAATCAGACCCGCCCTGTCGCTGGAGACCGCCTTCCTGCATGTCGTGAAAGGTGACTGAGGTGCGCCCCTGGGCCGCCAGGGCTGAATTCGGGCTGGTCTTTCTGCTGGGTTTTCTGCTTTGGTTGCTGAATCATCCCTACCAGGGGATTTGGCACGACGTACGTATTTACGGCCTGCTGGCGGCGCATTGGCTGCACCCGCAGGCGCTTGCCGGGGATCTGTTTTTCAGTTTCGGTTCGCAGGGCGAATTGAGTCTGTTCACGCCCTTGTTCGGCGAACTGGTGCGTTGGCTGGGGCTGGATCGGGCGGCCTGGTGGGTGACGCTTGGCGGTGGTTTGATGTGGATCGGGGCGTGCCTTGCGCTGGCGCGGACGATGCTCGGTACCGGCTTTGCCGCGCGGTTCGCGGTGTTCCTTGGCGCGGTGGTGGTAATCAGCTATTCGCCTAACGGCAGTACTTTTGTCATTGGTGAAAATTTTGCCACGGCACGATCTTGGGCGATTCCCCTTGGCCTGGTCAGCGTGGCGGCGATGGCGGCGCAACGACAGGGGTGGGCGCTTGCCATGAGTCTGGCAGCGACAGCCTTGCATCCGCTGCAAGGCGTCTGGTCCTTGGCATTCTGGGCATTGGCGCGCCTGCGAGTCCCATTGGCGTTGAGCCTGGCGCTGGTGCCGGTCGCTATTGTTACGCTGCTTGGCGTCATAAATCCGGATTTGCCGCACTTGCGATTGATGACGGGTGACTGGCTGGATTTTGCCTGGAATTCGGCGCCCGACATTGTCTTCAAGGCGCCGCTGCACTCGCGTTTGCCGCAGTATTCCGGCGTCCTTATCCTGTTGTGGCTGGGGGCGCGGATGGGCAGCGAGGAATGGCGAGCCTTGTATCTGCGTCTGCTGCTGCTCGGCGTCGGCGGGCTTGGCCTGGCCCTGATTGCCAGTTATCTGTTTCCCATCGAGATCGTGGTGCAGGGGCAGCCCTGGAGAGTGATGGCCATGCTGATTCCGCTGGCCGCAGTCGCGATTCTCGATCTCGCGCGGCGCGTCTGGCATTCCTCCGCAGCGGGGCGGCTTCTGGTCGGCGTCGTCGCCGTGCTGGCTAGCATGGGCTTCAACTGGTTGCTGGGCGCGCTTTGCGCGCTGGGGCTGGCGTGTCTGATGCCAAGAGATCGGATTGGCCGGATAGAGGCATGGATCAGTCATTGGCGGCGTTGGTTCGGCGGCGCGCTGGCAGTATTTGCCCTGGCGGCGGTGCCGAACGTCCTCGCAGGGTGGGAAATTGCTGGCGGACAGTTGATGAATCCATGGTGGGCGGGCGCCGAGTTGTTCCATGGGCTGGTGGCGGGCAATAGCTGGCATCTGGCGGCGGTACTGGCTCTCGCCCTTGGATGGTTGGGTGGCGACGCGTCTGCCGTCACAGGGCGCAAGTGGCTGCTCGTGATTCTTGTCCTCGCCGCAGTCGGTCTGGTCACGCTGGCGACACTTCGTACGTGGGACCGCCGCTCCGAGCAATACCGCATCGAGCAGGCCTGCTATATCGACACGAGTTGCCCGTCGCATCCTTTCCGCCAATGGATCGTGCCGGGGAGTACGGTGTTTTGGCCGCAACGGGAACTCACGGTCTGGTTCGAAATCGGCACGGCCAGCTATTTTGGTGAGATTCAGGCGACAGGCAGGCTGTTTTCCGCGGAGAAATTTTACGAAGGGCAACGCCGCCAGGCATGGGTCGCGGTCGGAACCGATCCGCGCCATCTTTGCGCCGACCCGATCCTCGACTGGGTGGTGCTGCCGTATTCGGTGCCGGAGTTGACAGTGCAGGCGGTGTCCCGCAATGCGTATCTGTATGCCTGTGCCGCGCCGCGCGCCGTGCCGCCCGTGCCGACTCCCGGGGCGGCAGTGCAATGACTGCTGAACGCGGGCTGCGTGCTACGGCAGCGGAACTGCTGCGCTATCTGGCCGTAAGCGGGGCGGCGCTGGCGGTCGATACGGCTTGCCTGCTGGTCGTGGCGCAGTTCGTTCATTACCTCTGGGCAGCGACCCTCGGCTTTGTACTCGGCGCGGTGACCAGTTATCTTCTATCGGTGCGCTGGGCGTTTCGGCATCGTCGCCTGGCGGCATTCCCCAGAACGGAGTTTGCCGCGTTTGTGGCAATCGGTGTGGTCGGGCTGGGGCTCAACAATTTGGTGATCTATGCACTTGTCGAGCACGCCGGGGTTTCTTTGCTGGCGGCGAAGGCGGTCGCCGCAGTGATTACATTCTCATTCAATTTCGGCCTGCGCAAATGGGGGCTGTTCCGGCCATAATCTTTCATGGACAAGCCTCTTGTAATCATCATCGGCGCCGGGCCAGCCGGTCTGACGGCGGCGCTGGAACTGGTGCGCGACGGTCGCATGCGGCCCGTCGTTATTGAGGCATCGCAGGAAATTGGCGGCATTTCGCGAACGGTGGAGTACAAGGGCAACCGCATGGATATCGGCGGTCATCGCTTTTTCTCCAAGTCCGACTGGGTGATGAACTGGTGGCGCGAAATTCTGCCGATTGCCGTTGCCGATGCGACAGTGGAAATAGCCTATCAGGGACAGCGCAGAATAGTCGGCACTGGCAACACGGCGGCGAATGGCGGCGACCTCGTCATGCTGGTCCGCGATCGGCTTTCCCGTATCTACTTCTTGCGCAAGTATTTCGACTACCCGATCAAACTGAATGCGACCACGCTGACGAATCTGGGTTCGGTGCGTTTGCTCAGGATCGGCGTCAGCTATGTGTGGGCGATGCTGTTTCAGCGGCGTCCCGAACGTTCGCTGGAGGATTTTCTGGTCAATCGCTTTGGCGGCGAGTTGTACCGCACCTTCTTCAAGGATTACACGGAAAAGGTCTGGGGCGTGAGCTGCGATCGCATCAGCGCGGAATGGGGCGCGCAGCGGATCAAGGGGCTATCCATTGTCGAGGCCTTGCGCCATGCACTGCGTCAGCGCTTCGGCGGTTCAGCCGGGGCACAGGCGACGAAGACCAGCCTGATCGAGCACTTTCTGTATCCACGGCTGGGGCCCGGCCAGATGTGGCAGGAAGTCGCCCGCAGGGTGATCGAGGGCGGCGGCGAAATCCGCTTTGGACAGCAGGTGAAGGGGATGCGGCACGAGGCTGGCCGAGTGGTTTCCGTGCTGGCGGAAGATGCGGCGGGGCAGGTGGTCGAGGTGCGGGGTGACCACGTAATTTCGACTATGCCGGTCAAGGATCTGGTGGCAGGCATGCTGCCGCCGGCACCCGCGGATGTACAAGCCGTGGCTGCGGCATTGCCGTATCGCGATTTCATCACGGTCGGACTGCTGGTTTCCCGCATGCGTGCCAACCCTCAGGCGCATAGCAGTCGCGCCGACAACATGCCGCCGGACAACTGGATCTACATTCAGGAACGCGATGTTCGCGTCGGCCGCCTGCAGGTATTCAACAACTGGAGCCCCGATCTGGTTGCAGATTCCGGCCGCGTCTGGCTGGGACTCGAATACTTTTGCCAGGAAGGCGATGATCTGTGGCGGCGGGAGGATCCGGCGATGATCGATTTCGCTGCGGGTGAACTTGAGAAGATCGGCATGATCGCGCGCGCCGATGTGCTCGACGGCACCGTGATTCGCGTACCAAAAACCTATCCGGCCTATTTCGGCGCCTATGAGGAATTCCCCCGCGTGAGGGATTGGCTCGATGGCATCGGGAATCTCTGGTTGGTGGGCCGCAACGGCATGCATCGCTACAACAATCAGGACCATTCAATGCTGACGGCGAAGCTGGCGGTCGAGGCGATTCTTGATGGAAAGGTAGATAAAGCTGAAATCTGGAACGTGAATATTGATGATGATTACCATGAGGAGCGGGGGTCCGCGCCATGAGTTGTCCGTCGACCGGAGGTATCAGGTGTTAGCCGTCACCTCTGCGCCGCAGGGTTTTGCGCCGTCTGGATGGGGCCGGATGGATGGCTGGCTGCTGGCCTATCTGTTTCTTCCAATACCGGTTCTTCTTCTCGGCTTCTTTACCCCGTGGTTGAGCATTCCGGCAACCGCGTTCGCGTTGTTGGCCTTTGCCCGATCCTCGCCGTTTGGCTCTGCGGCTGCACCACGCTGGACTGGCCAGACGCTTGCCGGCGCATTGTTGCTCATGGCGTTCGCCGCCGCATGGACATCCCTGGGTGGGGCGGGACATCTGTTTCATGCCAATTCAATTGACTGGGTTCCGCGCTACGGTGTGTTGCGCGATCTCGTCGTATTTGACTGGCCACCCCGGTATACGGACGCCGTCGGCAACGAACTGATTCTCCGTGCGCCACTTGGCTATTACCTGGTACCGGCCGTGCTGGGGAAACTCCTCGGCATTGCCTGGGCTGACCGAGTCCTGCTGCTTTGGACCTGGCTGGGAGTCTCCCTGTTTTTCCTTGCAAACTTTGGTGGATCACCCGCCAGGCGCTTCCTGGTACTGATCCTGTTCGCAATCGCCAGTGGTATGGATATCGCCGGCGTCTACTGGAAGGACGGGATGCCGTGGCTCGGTTCGCACATCGAGTGGTGGACCGGGCGCATGAAATACTCGTCGAACTCGACGATGCTCTACTGGATACCCAACCACGTCATTCCGGGCTGGGTTCTTGGCGCCTGGCTGTGGCGGTTGCAGGGTTCAGCCGACTTCCTGCGGCGCGTACCGGTGATTGGACTCGCCGTCATGACATGGTCTCCATTGCCCTTCGTCGGGGCTCTGCCGATGATCGCCGTCATCGGGTGGCGATTCCGTGGCGAACTGATGAGTGGCATGCATGATCTTGCGCGGGCGTTCGCGCATATTTTGTTCCCGGCCCTCCTGATCGCCGCTTATCTGCTGATGGGCGCGGGCGGCATAAAAGCCTGGGCCGTAGTTCCCCCGAACACTGCGCTGGTGGGCGGTGGATTCACTTGGTGGACGGATACTCTGGTCTTCATCGTGATCGAGGTCATGGCTTTTGGCGTGCTGGCCCGGCAGTGCGACCGGTCTTCCGTTCTGGATTCGGGGTTGCTGTTGTTGTGCCTGCTGCCTTTCTTCAGCTTTGGACCGACCAACGATCTTGCGACGCTTGGCGCAATTCCGGCATTGACCCTCATGTGGCTCACCCTGATCAATGAATTGACCTCGCCGTATCACCAGCGCCGACTTTCGGCCGGGCGCAGAGGTTTGCTGGTAGTGCTTTTCCTGGTCGGGGCAGTGACGCCGTTTCAGGAGTCCTATCGGGCGCTTGCCTTGAAGCAATGGGATCCGGACCCCAGCATGCCGGCGCCGGTGGCTATTGCCGGTTTTCCAGCTCATTACTATGCGCCGGCCAGCCACTGGTTTGCCGCGGTGCTGAAGGAAACACAGCCGCTGGCCTACGCGGCCATGGGCTGGACCAATGCTGTCAGGCGTTGATCAGGGTGAAGGTCAAACTTCAGTAGAATCCGCCGGACTATCCAGTGAGGCTCAGATCAACATGAGTGAGCGGAAGAAGATTTCCATCGTTGTTCCCTTCTATCGCGAAGGAGCGGGCGTTGATCTGTTCTATGCCGCTACGTGTCCCGTCTTCACACAGATTCCAGCTCTGGATTTCGAAGTGGTGTGTATCGATGATGGCAGCGACGACGACACGTTGCAGAGGCTGATTGCGATCGCCGAAAGCGATCACCGTTACCGCGTCATCGAGCTGTCCCGAAATTTCGGAAAAGAAGCAGCGCTGACAGCCGGCCTGGACGCGGCAACGGGCGATGCAGTCATCCCTATCGACGCCGACCTTCAGGATCCGCCCGAACTGATGCCTGAAATGATCAATGAATGGTTGAAGGGCGCGGAGATCGTGTTGGCGCGACGGGTGGATCGAGCTTCCGACTCCGTCCTCAAGCGCACAAGCGCCGAAATGTTCTATGGATTTCACAATCGCCTTGCGGATATCCAGATCCCCGCGAATGTGGGCGATTTCCGTTTGATGGACCGTATTGTCGTGGATGCTCTCAAACAGTTTCCGGAGCGGCAAAGGTTCATGAAGGGGCTCTTCGCCTGGGTGGGCTTCAGAACCGTAACCATCGATTACGTGAGAAACCCCCGCGTAGCCGGCGCAACGAAGTTTTCGGGCTGGAAGCTGTGGAATTTTGCTCTCGAAGGAATTACGAGTTTCAGTGCGGCCCCGCTGAAGTTCTGGTCCTACCTTGGGGGGGTTGGCGCACTGGCGACATTCGCCTACGCGATCTTCATCGTCACCAGGACATTGATATACGGAATAGATGTCCCCGGCTATGCATCCTTGCTTGTGGCCGTGCTTTTCTTCGGCAGTTTGCAGCTGGTCAGCGTTGGAATGCTTGGTGAGTATATTGGCCGAATATACATAGAAACGAAACATAGGCCCCTGTATCTGATCAGGAAAATCCATGGAACCAAACAATGAATCCCATGGCATATCTGGAGATGGCGGAAACCGAGTCGAGGCATTGGTGGTTTTGCGGCCGGCGAGCCATTCTTGCCCGGATGATAGGCGCGTTGGATCTTCCGTCAAATTCGAAAATTCTCGAGATCGGTTGCGGCACTGGCGGCAACCTGAAGATGTTGGCCGGATTTGGCGAGGTACACGCCATCGAGATGGATGACGCTGCGCGGGAAATGGCTTCCAGGGTGACGCATGATTGCCGCGACATAAGGGCAGGACATTGTCCAGATCAAATCCCGTTCTCCGGCCGGCAATTTGACTTGATCTGCATGTTTGATGTACTGGAACATATTGAGCGGGACACTGAAACGCTCGTTGCCGCCAACAGACTGCTGAAAACCAACGGCCGGATGTTGATTACGGTCCCGGCTTATCAGTGGCTCTATGGCGCGCATGACGAATTCCTTCATCACAAGAGGCGATACTCACGGAAACAGTTGAAAGAAATGATTGCCGAGGCCGGTCTCAAGGCGGCCAGGATATCTTTTTTCAACACAATCCTGTTTCCGCTCGCGGTAATAGTGCGGCTGAAGGACAGGCTGCTCGGCAGAAAATTCGCGACCGGCACCGCCGTGCCCCCCACCTTCATCAACGCTGTCCTGAGGACGGTTTTTGGCGCCGAGCGGCTCTTGCTAAGGCGCTTCAACCTGCCTTTTGGCGTCTCTCTGCTTTGTCTGGTTAACGCGGCGGAAGAACACTAGGCGAACAGACCCGACAGAGCTTCACTGCGCCGCGTGGCCTTGCTGCGCAACCGCAATTGTCATATGCCGCTTCCATTGCCTGTCGATTACTATAATCAAGGCCAGATAGATCGCCGCCCAGACGAGCAAGACAATTGCAACAACTGAGTCTTCAGCGCGCTGCGCCAGCAGCGCTGAAATGCCGCACGCCAGCATTAGTGCGTATTCGCTCAAGACCAAGCGACGATCGCTCCAACCCATTTGCGTCAACCGCTGATAGAAATGCTCGCGATGCGCCAGCAGGACTTTCTCGCCGCGCAATATGCGTTTTGCCAGCGTCACGGTGGCATCCACAACAAAGGGTGAAAATACCAGCAGGGGGAACCACCACGGCCACAAGAGCCTGGCTACGCCCATCAAACTCAATACGGCCGCAAGAAACCCCAGAGGCACGGAGCCAACACTGCCCATACGGATCCGTGAAGGGGGAAAATTGAAAAGCAGGAGTCCCGCCGAGCCCGCCGCGACGCACCCGGCGGGTACCAAGACATCGCTTGCGCCGGGGCCCGCCCCGGAGGCTGCCAGGGCCAACGCGCCTCCTCCCCAGAGCGCCATCCCCGCCACCAGCCCGTCCGCACCGTCCATCAACTCATAGAGGGTGCACAGCCAAATAGTGCCAACGACGAAGAGAAAGGTGAATACAAGTCCGGATGCGGGAAAGAGCCCGGACGCTGCCATCGCAGTTGCCGCCAGGAGCTGGCAGGCAATGCGCCATTTAATCTCAACGCCGCCGCGTTGGTCATCCCACCATGCTACGCTGGCCACGAGTATCAATCCTGGTAGCAGAGCTTCGTCGGCGTCGCCAAGCCACAACCCGATCCCCGTTGCGAGCAAAACGCCCAAGCCACCACCACGCGATATTTGTGCTACCTGCGACGAGGATGATAGGTTGCGCCCGCGTGACGCAAATTGATCCCTGCGCAGCATTATCGCTATTGCGCCGACTGAGACCAGGCCCGCCAGAAGCGTGAATGGAAAGGTCCACATCACCAGTTTAAAGGGAGCATTCAGCTCTCTCCCAGGAAATAGACGTACAAGTTGTCCAGGAAGAGAACCGGCTTAAGGCACGGAATGATTTGTTCGCTAAAAAGAAATAGCTTATCCACTCTTGCGGATGCCAGGAATTTGGCGACCGCGCCGCAGTTATCCATGGATTCCGCGAACAGGATTGATTGTTCGATGCGATCTCGATACAGAACGCCTGTATTCAAATAGAAGCCGAAGCCGCCGACAAACTCAGGATTCGAAGAATGAGTGGAAATGCCCGATTCCGGATACTGACTATAAGCAAAGATATCCGGATTTGAAAAGAACCCGGGGCGGCTTACAAACGCTGCTTTAAGGGAAATCGTGGAGATAATTGCTTCAGGATATTGGCTATAGCCATCCCTATTTACAGGTAGGTACAGATACGGGGCAAGCATTGGCTGGGACAAGAGCCAACGGGACACCTTCACGAGGGAGGGGTGAACTTCGATGTTATATGACGACCGATGCCATTCGTGATTCTTCGGAAACCCGTACTTCCGCTCATTTGAGAGCACCAGCAATATGGCGCCGGCAACAATCAAAATGGAAACCCGTCCGAAGGTGATGCAAGCATAGATATATGAAACCAACAAGGTCGCGCAAACCAGGTTGAAGATCGCAAATGGCCTGTGAACAAATTCAGTGAAGTCGCCATTTGGCGGGGCAATCGGGGCAAGCATCGTGCAAAAATATGCAACAACCAGCCATAAGCAGATCTGCAACGGAAAGGACTTGTTGTTTGCGTTTCGGTTCAGTGCATAAACAGCAAAAGCCGCGGCAAACAGAATCAGCAAGCTGCCGCCCAATGTGCTGACAATGACATGAGCTGCCTTCAGAAAATACCACTCAGGGATCATTCCAACAGAATGGCTTGTATCTGGGAAGGTCAGCATAAAGTGATGATATCCAGTGACAATATCATTGCGATAGGCGCCAAGAAGTAGAAGGGTGACGGGGGGGAGCAACAATAGAGCATATTTCTTGTGCTTGGCCTGGACGCTGGCTTGAGAAACGCCGACAAAATATGCAAATAGTATAAATAATGGTATGAACAGCACTCTGAAGCCAATCAGCCAGAATGTCACCGAAAGCACCATGCCAAAATTGAGTCGTCCATTCTGCGTCAGTATCTTGATCGCCAACATGACAATTGCGGCGCCGTATGTTGCGCCAGGCGAGGCGCACAGCAAATAGGGAAGATCGAAAAGCGCGTTGTTAAAGGAAAAGGCTCTTGACGTATCAGCCGCGACAAATGCCAGGATGCCAAGCATGCCGGCAACAGGATATGAGGTGTTCGTTACATTCCTTATGGTTCCATGTATTCCTGACCAAAGCATCAGGAGGCCATATGGCAAGACAAACCAAACAAGTAGGTCCAGTCCGGTAACAGCCAGATATTTTGACAAAACGGACGGTATTGAATAAATTCCGTAGTGATAAATCGGGCTTTGTATTCCAGAGAACAGTATCTGCGTAGTGCCGATCTCATTCTGCAGCGATAGCTGGTTGATCATTGCGGCGTGCGCAAAAAGGTCGATATGCGCCAGCAGTGTTCCGCCGTTTTCGACGACTCGCAAGATATTGCTTGCCGAGGGAAAGACGATAAAGGCACTTACGGCAATTCCAAACAGGAACACCATCACCTCGTGCTCAATGGCGAAGTGCATTGATGAATTGGCCTTCAATATCCAGGGGAGCGACAGTATCGACAGCAAGAGCATTGCGATCAGAATTTGATCCAATCTCAGGTGTGTCAGGCAATACACGCCGCTCAGAATGCTTGACGCTGTCAAATAGCCAACAAAGAGATTGTCCAGCCGGCTTAACTGGGTTCTAAGGACCAGCAATGAAACGCACTGGCCAATTGCTGAAAGACCAATGGCAGCAGTCAGGCAAATGGCGATCTCGTACATTGGAGTTGTGTCTCGCCGGAGGGACGTTAGCGGAAGGTGATGCGGGAATGACCAATATAGGTTATCCCGACAGTAGCAAGGATTACCAATAGCTGCGCCAGCCAGAATGGAACAAGAAATTGTTCAACAAGCAACCATAGCGCCGCGATGCCTATGATCGCACTGACGCCATATACAAGATAGCTGCGAAGATACTCCGCCAGCCAGTTGCCTTTTGTTCGAAATACAAACAGCTTGTGAGTGACAAATGCCATGGTAATTGCCGCAATATTGGTCAAAATTCCGATAAGAACAATGCTGTAGTTGTCATGCAGCAGGTAATAGACAAACAAACCCGTCGCGTACCCGAAGCAAGTGTTCCAGCCGCCGGCCAACAAGTAGCGAAACTGTCGTGACTCAATCGTCAATCCATTTGGTATATTCATATCGACACCGGTCAGCGCTTCTCGACGTATCGGAAATAGCCGCTTCGAGAGGTATTGTCATTCAGCGCAATTTGCCAGTAGATTGTCTTCGAGCCACCGCGAACATACCGGTCAAAAGGTATCGCCAAAGCGTTGGCTGACTCTTTTTCGTCTGCCGCGTTTGCGAGGCGCATCTGTCGCCCCCATACAAGTCGCGGCGGGTTTCCGTTTGTTTCCACCTTGGCGAGATAGGGCTGTCGCGCCGGGGATGCTGACAGGGTAGTGAAAAAGTAGGGAAGAGTCTGGTTTCTCAGCAGTTTCCCGTTCTTCAGGAAAAACCTGCCGATCGCAATTGCCTGGTCGGGCTTGATGATATCTACCAAGGTGTAGTTGTCACGGGTTCTCTGGTAAAGGGCGCTTACCTGGCTTTCTTCACTCGTCGCGGCGCGCTTGACAAGCCACTCATATTCCAGTTTCGTCAAGGACCTAGGAATGTTTGCGTCATTGAGCACAGATATGTGCAGATGTTTTATCCGGTCAACCCGGATATGGTTCGCACCATCAAGGCGAAGTATGGCAACGGAATCGATCGCTGGAGTATCGATCTGCGGATCCGCCGGGGGAGCGGTCGCGGTGGGGGGATCCGGAAATTCATTTGAGGCCCTGGACGCGATATCAGGATAAGTGAAAGGCGCAAGTTCCAAGTGATCCATCAACGACATTCGCGGACTGGGTGGATCTCGATCAGCCGTGGGGACGTATAGAGTATGGAAGGCCTTGATCGCTGACGGCACTTCCAATAGCCCAACAGCGGTATAGCCCGGAATTGCCAGCAAAGAATCAGCGTAGATTGCCAGTTGCCGCTCTTTCAGTTTGGCTTGAAGTTTCTCGTTGAAGGGCGGCTCGACAGTTTCGTTCGGCCAAGTCCAGTCGACACCCATTTTGAATAGCTGGTTGTGATTCGGGATGTATGGGAAGAGCGCTCTCAGTGGATCTACGGAGAAGGGTATTTGTGGAGCACCGCCCGCGTTGCCGGAGATTGAGGCAATTGCCTCGTGGAAGCGCTCAAACGACTTTGCGTGATCGGGATTCAAAGCCAGACCCTTGGCAGGTGAATTCAACAGAAGGTACTGCCACGGCTGTTTTAGCTTTTCGCTTAACCCGAAGAGATGCCGGGTCGCTTCGTAGCTGATTACCAGCAATGTAATGGACAGTAAGATGCCAACCGAGAATCTCCTGCTCGCACCGACTCTTTCACTGCCTGGCGTCGAATAGTCCTTGAGCGTGGCTGCTTGCAACGCGATCAGACAGAAGACCGGAGAGGTGAACAACTGAGTGTGAAAATCATGCGAAAGGGGAAAGTACTCCAGCCAACCGCATAAGCCCATGGTTGCAAACAGAGATGCATTGATGTGCGGAGTGCCTTCCGGGTTTCCCGTATTCGTTTGCTTCTCGTAGTTGAGAAACAGTGTCGCAACAAGGTAGGCGGGAACAATTGCCCATATGACTGATGTGTAGCCAAGGGCTTTGCCTATTGGGAACATGTTTCCTACAAAAGCCTGGATGGTTGATGCAGTCCTGTGGGTAAGGGCGAAGAGTCGATTGAATTCGAAAGCCGAGACCCACCAGTCTGTGAATGAGCCAAGCTGCCAAAGATAGAAAAGGAACGGTACCGCAGATAGCAGTCCGCCAAGCATGAAGCCAATGAAAATGGTCCTGAACTGCCGCGACATTGCATGGCCGGCTGAAGCTGGCCGCATATTCAACAAGATCCACGCCAGGCAAAATAGAATCTGCAGTGCGGCTATCTGCTTGAACCAGAATGCCAGATTGAAACAGAGGCCCGCCAGGCAGGCGTTTAGCCATGTTCTCTGGCTAACGGATCTAAGCAGGAAATATATGCCTAGCATAACGCTGGCCATCATATATACCGATGACCAGGCGTGATATCCATTCTCTGCAGGCATATGGAAGGGACTTAACGTGCTCCAGAGAATTGCCGCCAGGAATCCTTGCCATACCCTTCCTTGATGCGCAACACAGGCGTAAATAAGCACGGCAATCAGCGCGTAGACCAAGCTCGTTGCGATCTTGAGGGAGGCAATGTAAACCCCAAGCATCTTCAACGCAGCTACATGCAAAAAGATTGTTGCCAGGTTGTATTGATAGAAGAAGTCCTTGTATGGGACATCCCCGTAGAATGTTCGCCTGGCTGCGTCGAACATGAAGCCGTCGTGATGCAGGTCCATGCCAAGCAGCGCAACAGAGCGTTGCATTCCATACGCGACGACGAACAGGATCAGCGGAAGGATGAGACGCGGTACGAAGGCCCCTGCTGGCATCGTCATGTCTTTGCCGGCCACCAAAAGCTCCTGGCGAAGTTCATCCAATTATCGGATCAATCGAAATTTATCCGCTCGCGCTCAATGACCAATGGACGGTTTCGTACATAGTCAAACACCACTCCGACATACTCTCCAAGCACTCCCAGACAGAGGATTTGTACCGACCCCAGAAAGAAGGTTCCGATCAGGATGGGTGCAATTCCCATCGGAAATGAATCCCAAAAAACGATCTTGAGGAGAAAAAAAGCAAAACCCAGGAACAAGCTGAGCATGGAAACAAACAGCCCCGTGACGGTCATTATCCGCAAGGGAACCTTGCTGCAGCTGACCATTCCGAGAATGGCGTAGTCAAGAAGGTCAAGAACGCTCAGGTGCGACCTTCCGTGCTTGCGGGGCGGTTGAACGTACTCGACAAAGGCTTTCTTGAATCCGATTTCAGAAATGATCCCCCTGAAATACGGGTTGGGATCCTGCAAGCGTCTCATGGCTTCTACCACTCGTCGATCGAAAAGGCCGAATCCGATAAATCCATGGAAGTGCTCCAGATGCGACAAGCGCGACATTATCTTGTAGTAGAGATTTCTCGATGCCCTGAGCCACCAGGCTTCTGACATTCCCACTCGAATTCCCATGACCATGTCGGTTCCCGCCTCCCACAGGCGGACAAAGTCTCGTATCGTCGCGACCGGCGTTTGCAGATCCGCGACAACGGGAACAACCGCATCCCCGCTCGATTCCAGAATTGCGTGATAAGGAGAGTGATTGGGACCAAAATTCCGGGAATTGACAATGACTTTGACGTTGCCATCCCCGGCGGCTATTTCCCGCAATGCAGCCAATGTGTTGTCGGTTGAGCAGTTGTCAATGAAAATATGCTCATAGTCATACTCAGGCAAGCTCTCCTGAAACAGGAGTCTGACTGCCAGATGGCATTCGTGAATGCCTCCCTCTTCGTTGTAACAGGGAGTCATTATGGTTATCTTCTTGCGCCGGATATCGGCAGCAAGAGTATTGGCCGGGATTGATAAATTGTCAGACTGCATAGATGACGCTCTCCAGGCCGCTTTCCGAGTAATGGCGCAAGTAGAATTTGTAGGTTGGATTGATTTCACGAACAACGTCAACGAGTTTCCACAAGTCCGGGGCAAAATGGTACGCCGCGATAGCCAGCTTGGGTCTGGCGGTTCGCAGGATATTCGCGGCCCCATGCAGTGCGTGTGTTTCAGACCCTTCGATGTCGATCTTGATCAGGGTCGGCGCTTCGGTTACGACAGTGTCAAGCTTGCGGACCGGAACCACCAATGCACCGTTTTCGCAGATCGCGCCGTTTGTGCGCCCCGAAACTGAAAACCGCAACTCGCCATCTTCAGAATAGGCGCCGGCGCGGACATATTCAATGGACTCCGCGCCGCGGAGACGTTCGGCGGCAGCCCGGAGCAAGTTCTCATCCGGCTCGAACAGGTAAATCTTGCGGTAGGACCCACCACAGAACTCCAGGAATTTTTCCGTGGTGTCGCCATCGTATCCGCCGAGATCGACGAGCACGTCATTGCCGTTGAATCCAACCAGATCGCTATCGAAATACTGGCGGGAATAGTCGTCTGCGACTGCAACTGCGAATCGCGTATCGTAGTCCAGGCGATAATTTATCAGCCCATCCAGAACGAGACGCGACTTGTCGTCGCCGAGCGCGAGAAAGAGCCCCAGGTACCGACCGGCATTTTCGGCAAAGTCCTCTTGAATGCCGATATAGGGAATTTCATGCGGATAGAGCGTTGAATCCACAAGGGACATTACTGAATACGGAAGGACATGGTGAAAACCTTCGCGCTCAAGCTGGCCGGCAATGCTGTTTGTGAAGCGAGTGGTTGCGATAATGACCGGTGTGCTTCTATCCGCGATTTGCGATAGGGGATGCACGGGTATTCCGTCGATGAACGTCGTATGTTTCTTGACGCTGTTGTCGACAAATGCCTCCACGGCGATCCCGCTTGAAGCGAGGCTGCGTTGAACCAGTTCTCCGAGGCGTTGCGCGCCAAATATTACGGCGCGTCGGGTGGTGCGCAGCTGGTTCAGGCTATCGCGGTATCGATCCAGTATTGCCGTTCTGAACCTGTCGGCAGGCCAGCCGCGGCGATCCAATAGCCGGACCAACCCAGGGTATCCTGGCAGCGCGAGCAAGGTCTCCAGGCTCGAAAAATCGTCGATCACTGCGGTGGTCATCTCGCTGAACCGATCCGGCGAGCCGCGTTCAACTGCTCGTACTACGTCATGTCCGCCAGGCCAGACTCTCCTGGCTTCATCGTCCGGTGCCACGAGGATGCTTGGCCGACCATTGTCCGGTGTATCCGCAAGGCTGCCAATTACGGGCGCACTTTCCGCAGCACTCACGTGTTCGGACGAGTTCCGGCCCAGCCAAATCAGCGCTCCTTCCCTGGAGAAGCGCTTGATGGCAGCGGCCAGCGATGGAAGCGTCGCGTATGAAACTGAAACAATGAGGTTGACCACGTTAACTTTGCCTTGGGCAGCGCTTATGGATGGCTAAACGGAAAAACTCGCATGCATGGTATATCGGTTAGGCGCCCACTGCTCCGAAACGCTCCAAGGCCTTGTCAATGAGATCGACAATGGACTGCTCATCCAGCCGGACAGGGCATTCCTTGTTGATCCAGACCTTGTCCGAATAGACGCGTTCAAAGACATGACGCCGAACCTTTTCCAGCGGAAATTGGATGCTTGTCATGGCACCTCGAATCTTCCTGTCGAGACCAACTTCCGCAAAAACCGTCTCCCACCATGATATGACATCACTGAGTGAGGAAAATGCGGCAAAAGCCGGGTTGAGCCGCAGACGGGAGACAAGCAATTGCTCGCGGTCGCCGATGACATCGAGATACTGTTCGGCGGCATCGCGGAAGAATACAAATAGCGTCTCCGGGTGGCTCAGATCCACAAGTTCGAGCAGCGCCCCAGCGGCTTCGTGAATGTGTCCGGTACGAACATTCGATATGGCTACTCCGGAAAGCGTGGCCCCATACAGCAACTGTTCATGGATGTCATTGTCGCGTCGCTTGCCCGCAATCACCTCGTTCAGGGCTCCCATGATCCTGGGGATGCCATCCAGGGAGAGCATTTCACCGAACGGAGATCGCTCATGCCTGGCAATGAGCGTTTCAAAAAAATGAACAAATGCGTCGAACGCACATGCCACAAGAAGGGGGGGAGGGGTGGTGGCAAGCAACTCGGGGTCAAGAAATATCCAGTCAGCGACCAGCGTCCAACTTTTGCCGAAAACCTTTGCATGAGTGCTCTTGTCGTAGGTGACGTAGTAGCGGCTGGCTTCCGCTCCGGATCCTGCAGTGGTCGGGACCGCGATGTATACAGGACGGTTGGCTCCCAACCGGGGAACCATTCCGCGCTTCTTGTCGATGCCCACGCCATCGATCGTTCCGAACAGATGGTGAAGAATCAGGCTCTTGGCGAAGTCACTTGCACTTCCCCCGCCTATTGAAACAACAACGCTCGGCAGTTCCTTCAATTGATCCGCCAGTTCCAGAACGTCTTGCGCGAAGGGTGGGCCGGCGACAATCCAACTCGTCGCCCGACCGTTCTCTACCGCGCTAGCGACGCTGCGATGGAGTGGGCTCTCGGCAAATACCTCGTCAACTATGATCACGACCGATTGATGTTTGGCAACCAGTTCCGCGACCATGCCTGAAATCCCCTTGCCGAGAAAAATCCTGCCGGGGAAGAACAGACGCTGGGCATCTTCGCTGTTGAAGAAAGTCTCAATATTCGACATGGAATCGTTGTTGTCACCCTATAGCGCGGCGGTCTGACGCCGGTCATTCCATTGATTGTCTTGATCAGGCATTTCGGCGCGACCCAATAGCTTCGGCGGTAATTTTGATTGCGGCCGCGAGCGGCACTTTGATGCGCAGCCCAAGGTCTTTGGATGCCTTGTCAGTGTTGGGCACGTAGCGGTTTCTGGTGGGAGCATCGGCCGACGAACCGCCTTCAATCCTAACTGCCTTGCCGGGCGCCAGCTGATCGCGAATCAGATAGGCCAGGTCCGAGATGCCGATGGCCTCATCAGAGCCCACGTTGTAGGCTGTTGCCGGTGCTCCTCTTGCCAAGATAGTCAGCAGCCATTCAGCCAGATCGTCCTGGTACAGGTAGGACCGAACAGGCATACCAGTGCCGTGGACAATCACTTCCTTTCCGAAAAGCGCGTCCCGAATGAAGTTGCCGATCGCAAAATGGACATCCAACGGTAAGTCAGGACCGACGAAGGCAAAACAACGTGCGACCACTGTCTCAAGTCCATATCGATCATGGTAAAGGCAACAGAGGTGCTCGGCCAGTCGTTTGCCTACTCCATACGCATGATCGGAGACCATTGGGTCAGGCATGCCGTGATAGTACTCAGGCACGCCGTCGAGTCCTGCTGGCGGGGCGCCATAGACGGCACCGGAACTTATTAACAGAAAGCGCTTCGCCCCAACTTTGACTGCAAAATCAAGAAGATGGCGGGTGCCGGTGGCTATCTGTTCAAACCGATCGAGCGGTGCGCCTTGTGATGTGACGGTCGAGTCAGCCGCAGCATGAAGAATATGCGAAAACCGTCCGTGTACAGGCAGTAGAGATGGGGAACCAAGGATATCCCCAGCATGAAAGTCTAGCCAGTTCAATCCTGAAAACTCTGAATATCGAGCAAGGAAGGCATCGGGCGACCGACTCAGGACGGTAACGCCAAGAGTGCTCTTGTCCAGCGGACTGTCGGCGATATATCGAAGCAGGGCCCGCCCGAAAAAGCCGGTACCCCCGGTAAGAAATAGGGACATTCCTTCGAGCTCTGGACCGGTCGCGGCGATACTCGTGGAATCGTTCATCTTTCTCGATTGACCAGTCGGGATTGCTCTTGAAGTTCGACAATCATCTCTGCCTGCAGCTGCGCAAGCGGCAATAGCGGACTCATGTCTTCCAGCGGCATGGAGATGATCGATCCATCTGCTTGCGGGATGGCGGTCGCTTTGGGCGCCAAGGTTTCATTTTCGAGCAAGCGAACGTCGATGAGGCAGGGGCGCGGCAATTCGAGTGCTGCGGCAAGTCCGCTCGCCAGTTGGCCAGCATCGTTTATCCGCAGGAACGGCACATCGTAGACGGCCGCTACTTGTTCAAGATCGGGCAGCCAGAGCCCGGATGCGGGATCGATGCCGAGATAGCGTTCCTGAAAATAGTTGCGCTGGGTGTTGCGGATCGAGCAGTAGCCGCCGTTGTTCATGATCACCAGGCAAATCGGCAGGTTCTGCGCCTTCATCGTCGCCAGTTCCTGAAGATTGAGTTGCAGGCTGCCGTCGCTCTCGACCGCGATCATCGGGTGCCGGTTGCTGGCGAGGCAGGCGCCGATGGCGGCCGGCAGTCCGTAGCCCATGGCGCCGAGGCCGGAGGTCAGGAATACGCGCTGACCGGGCTTGTTGCGAAATACCGTGTAGAACGCCTCGACGCCGAGCCCGGAACTGCCTGTGGATACCAGCGTGTCTGGCGGCGCGGCATCGGAAAGCGCCGACACGAAATGGTAGTGGCTGATTCGGCCTTCGGTGCCGAAGGGTTTCCCCTCGCCTACCGCATAGCGTTGCTTCCAGTCGACGCAGCGCTGGCGCCAGTCGGGCCGGTCGGGCAACTGCAGCGACTGGGCGTGCGCCGCGAGGGAGTCGATGAATGCGCCTGCATCGACGGGCAAGCGCAGGTCGATGTCCATGTCCAGCTTGGCAATTTCTTCGGGGTCGACGTCGACCACTATCTTGTGCGCCGCCCGGGCAAAGCCCTTCGGGTTGTAAGCCGTGATGATGTTATCGAGCCGGGAGCCGATCGATAGCAACAGGTCGCAGTTCTGTACGGCGAAATTGGCTGCGCGCAGGGCAACGACACCCGGTCGCCCTACGCACAGCGGATGTTCCCAGGGGATCAGGTCGAGGGCGTTCCAGGTTGTCGCCACGGGGATGTTGAGGTTTTCGGCCAGCGCAAGAAAACGCTTTGCCGCACCGGCCAGCCGCACGCCGTGTCCGGCGAGGATCAGGGGCCGTTCAGCAGCGGCCAGCAGAGTCATGACGCTCTGAATGGGTTCTTCAAGCTTTGTCGGCGCTTTCGTCTCGGGGGTGAAGCCGATGAGTTCTGTTGGATCGATTTGTGCGGCTTGCACATCGAGCGGGATGTCGAGCCAGACGGGGCCGGACCGGTTGTCCTGCATCTCGTGGAGGGCACGTTCAAGGTGGTAGCGGATGGTGGCCGGATCGTGCACCGTCACCGCATACTTGGTTATCGAACGGACGATGGGCACGATATCGACTTCCTGTACGCCTCCCTGTCGCAACGGACGATCCAGCAAAAGGTCCGCGCGCTTGACCTGACCGGAAATGACCAGCATCGGCACCGACTCGATCCAGGCCCCGGCTACCGGCGTGATGATATTGGTGGCGCCCGGGCCGGTGGTGACCATGGCGACGCCGAACTTGCCGGCGACTCGTCCCCATGCTTCGGCGGCGATACCGCAGGCCTGCTCGTGATGGCAGGGTATCGCGGTGATGCGCTGCTCGCAGGAGAGCCCGTCGTTGAGGTACATGGCACCGCCGCCGGGCAATACGAAAACGTGATCGATGCCGGCATCGGCAAGACGGGACATCAAATAGTCGGCAATACGCATCGGGCTTACATCCAGTAGGCCAGGAGAGTCTTGCGCTGCGTGTTGGTGGCGATGGTCGGGTCCGTATAGAAGGAATCGTCCTTGATGTGGGTCGAGGAAATCTCCTCGAAGACGACGCCGGTCTCGGTATGAAACTCGTGGCGTATGCCTCTTTCCACAGTCACGACATCGCCGGGCTTGACGGTCTGCGCCACACCATCCAGCTTCAGGGTCATCGTGCCGTGGAGCACGACGAAGGTTTCTTCCTTCCGCTGGTGATATTGCTCGGGATGCGTCTGTCCGGGCAACATGACCAGAACCTTCTTGCAGTACTCGCGATTGACGATGGTGATCATGGTCAGGCCGAAGCGGTCGAAGTTCTCGAGTCCGTAGTGGTGAGAAATCTCGAGTTCGCTAAGGCCCGGCAGGATGACATTTCCCGCTCTGAGCAAGCTGCGCACCGCCTTCACTGCCTCCATGACGCGCTGTCGATGACGCTGCACGACTGTCTGCCGGGCCATGACCGGCGCGTCTGCTCTTACAGGCTCGGTTAGCGTGTGGCTAACATACTTTGACCAGTCGTTGGCGGTCACTTGTCCGGCGTCAGGGGGGAACGCAAAAAAGACATCATTTGCCGATAGTATGGTTCCGGCCGGCAAGTCGCGGCGTGCGAAGGCGCCACGCTTGAGCGCCATCAGTCCATCCCGCTCGACAGCGGTCGGTACGTAGCGCTCGGTGGGTCCCAACATGTCGAGGGTGCGGCGGCCCGCGGCCAGCCATGCGGCAATTTGCGCTGGTGAGGCAGAGTAGGCGTTGTTGGCGTAGCGCTCGCTGGGCAGGCCGACATGCCTTTCGAACACTGTCGCCCCATTGGCCAGCGCGAGCATGATCGCCACGGTGTTGTCGGGTTGTTCGTGCGACGAGAAGCCGATGCGGACATCGGGATAGCGCTGACGCAGCAGTTCTATCTGCCTGATGGCCAGTCGCTCGTCCGGGGTCGGATATTCGCCAACACAATGCATTAGCGTGAGCCGCTTCTGGCGGTGCTGAAAGAAGCTCACCACGGCGTCGATGTCCTCGACGTCGGATGCTGCGGTCGAGGCGATGATCGGCAGTTTGGCCAGCGCAATGCGGTCCAGCAGCGGCCAGTCGGTCAGCGCACACGAGGCGATCTTGATGACGTCGATTCCGTGCGCCTCGATGCGTGCAACCGACGCTTCATCAAAGGGAGTGCAGACGGTGAGGAATGCATGTTCCCGCATAGCCTCGATGAGGCGCCGGAAATCCTCGTCGGCCAGCCGAGTCTCTTCGAAACGCTTGACGTACTTGATGTCGCTACGCCCCCTGTAGTCAGGACGGATGAAGGTGTCGAGGTCGCGGTATTGCAGCTTGAACGCGAATTCGAATGTATTGCGATAGGGCGCCACGGAGTCGGCAAAGGCCTTGATGATGGCCACGCCGTGGGCGATGTCGCCCATGTGGTTGTTGGCCATCTCGAAAATGACACGGGGTTTCATGGTGTAACGACTCCGCTAGTGAACTTTGTGGGAGGTACGGGCATCAGAATCCGATGCCGAGGAACTCGCTGATCCTGTCGGCCGCGTAATCGAGCATTTCGGTGGTGAGCCCCGGATAGACGCCGATCCAGAAGCTGCGTTCCGTGATGATGTCGGCATTGGCCAGCGCTGCGGCGATACGGTAGGCACGTCCTTGCATGTAGGGCTGGCGGGTGACGTTCCCCGCAAACAGCAGGCGGGTGCCGATCTTGTGCTGATCGAGGTAGCGCAACAGGTCTACCCGGCTGCAAGGGGCATTCTCGCGCAGGGTCAGGAGAAATCCGAACCACGACGGATTGCTGTTCGGCGTCGCTTCCGGCAGGATCAGGAATTCCTCGCACGCTTTCAAACGCATCTTCAGGTGAGCAAAGTTGCTTCGCCGCGCGGCAATGAATTCATCCAGGCGGGCCATCTGGGCGACGCCGAGCGCGGCCTGCATGTCGGTGATCTTGAGGTTGTAGCCGGCGTGCGCGTAGGTGTATTTGTGGTCATAGCCGCAGGGCAGCTTGCCCAGTTGCCAATCGAAGCGCTTGCCGCAGGTGTTGTCTTTGCCCGGAGCGCAGTAGCAATCGCGGCCCCAGTCGCGGAAGGACTCGATGGCCCTGGCGAGAATCGGATCGTTGGTGAACACCGCGCCACCTTCGCCGGTGGTGACGTGGTGCGCCGGGTAGAAGCTCAGCGTGCCGATGTGGCCGAAGGTGCCGACGCTGCGGCCATCGTAGGTGGCGCCGAAGGCGTCGCAGCAATCCTCGATCAGCCACAGGCCGTGCTGGTCGGCCAGCGTACGGAGCGCAACTGCTTCGAACGGATTCCCCAGGGCGTGGGCCAACATGATGGCGCGGGTGCGCGGGCCGATGGCGGCGGCGACGCCTGCCGCGCCTGGATTGTAAGTCGGCAGCGCGGAATCGACGAAAACGGGAACCAGGCTGTTCTGGAGAATCGGGTTGATGGTGGTGGGGAAACCCGCGGCGGCGGTGATGACTTCATCGCCGGGTTTCAAGGCGCGTTCGCCCAGCAAGGGTGACGTCAGCGCGGAAAGCGCCAGCAGGTTGGCCGACGAGCCGGAGTTGACCGTGAGTGCTCGCGCCACGCCAACGCGTGCCGCGATTTGCTTTTCGAACTCGTCGTTGAAGCGGCCGGTGGTGAGCCAGCCGTCGAGAGCGGCATCGACCAGGGCAACGTAGGCTTCGGCATCGAGTACCCGTCCGGCGGGCGGCACGGCGTTTTGTCCCGCAACGAAGGGTGCGCGTTGCTCTTTCTGCGCGGCGTAGTCGCGCACCTGCGCCAGGATTTGCTGTCGTTGTTCGTCGAGTGTCATGGTGTCGCGGTGTAGTCGTCGATCTGGGCCAGCGTCAGGTTGCGAATGAGGGAGCTGTCCTTGGGATTTGCATACCAGGCCCCGTACCAGTCCAGTGTATGGCGCAGGGCTTGGTCGGCGCACCAGCGCGGCCTCCAGCCAAGGCCCTCGCGCGCCTGCGAGGCGTCGAGGCGCAGGGTTTCGGTCTCTTTCTGGAAGTTGGTCCTGCCGAGTTCGACGCGGGCGTTCCCGCCCCAGAGTGTTGCACAGCGCGCGGCAACTTCCCCGACGGAGAGATGGTTCGCTTCCGTCGGGCCGAAGTTCCAGGCACGTGCATAACGGGCGCCCTCTTTGCCGCACAAATGCTCCGCCAGCAGCAGGTAGCCGGCGAGGGCTTCGAGTACGTGCTGCCACGGTCGAATGGCATCGGGCATGCGGAGGGACAGGGGATTCCCGGCGTGAAAGGCGCGGACGATGTCGGGCAGCAGGCGGTGCGCCGCCCAGTCGCCGCCGCCGATCACGTTGCCGGCGCGTGCGGTGGCGATGCGCGGCGAGTCGTCGGCATTGAAGAACGATTCGCGCCACGAGGCCGTGGCGATTTCCGCGCAACTCTTGCTGGCGCTGTAGGGGTCCTTGCCACCCAGCGGATCGCCTTCGCGCAGGGCTTTGCCAGCGGCCGACGGGACGTAGCATTTGTCACTGGTGACGACGACGGCAGCTTCTACCGTCGGAACGTCGCGTACCGCGTCCAGCAGATTGAGGGTGCCAGTGACGTTGGTGGCGAAGGTATCTCGCGCGAATCGATAGCCATCCGCAACCGTGGCCTGCGCGGCGAGATGGAAGGCGACGCTGGCACCGCTGTCGCGCAGCGCTCCGGCGAGCGCATCGTAGTCGCGAATGTCGCCATGGATCGACCTGATGCCCAGGTCCACCCGGGCGGCCTCGAACAGATTCGGCTGTGTCGGCGGCGCCAGCGAAAACGCCGTCACGTCAGCGCCGACTTTCTGCAGCCATAGCGCCAGCCAGGCGCCCTTGAACCCGGTGTGGCCAGTGAGAAACACTTTGCGGCCGTTCCAGAAGCTTGGGTTTATGCCCATAGTTTCCAGGGTGCGTTGCCGGTAGCCCAGAGCTCGTCCAGATGATTCTTGTCGCGCAAGGTGTCCATGGGTTGCCAGAAACCGTGATGGCGGAATGCCGCCAACTGCCCGCTTGCGGCCAATTGCTGCAGGGGCTCTCGTTCCCACAAGGTGTCATCACCCTCAATTTGATCGAGAGTTGCCGGCGAGAGCACGAAAAAGCCGCCGTTGATCCAGTCGCCATCGCCGCGGGGCTTTTCCTGGAAGCCTAGTGCCCGTTTGCCCTCCAAGTCGAGCCGACCGAAGCGGCCGGGAGGTCGCACTGCCGTCACCGTAGCCAGGCATTGCTCGTCGCGATGAAACGCCAGCAGCGCGCCGATGTCGACGTCGGCCACCCCGTCGCCGTAGGTCATGCAGCAGTCCTCGTCATCCATAAAGCGACGAACCCGCCGAAGGCGGCCACCAGTCTGGGTATGTTCGCCGGTATCCACCAGGGTGATGTTCCAGGGTTCGGATTGGTTCTGGTGCAGGTCGACGCGGTTGTGCGCCAGGTCGATGCTAACATCAGAGTTATGCAGTGCCAGGTTGGAAAAGTATTCCTTCAACATGTAGCCCTTGTAGCCTAGGCAAATCACGAAATCGGTGATGCCGAAGTGCGCATAACCCTTCATGATGTGCCAAAGGATCGGCTTGCCGCCGATTTCGACCATCGGCTTGGGGCGGAGCACTGTTTCTTCCGCCAGGCGCGTACCTAGCCCGCCGGCAAGTATTACTGCTTTCATGGGGGCAAATATTATCAGAGCCGCTGATCAGAGGCTTCGCGCAATCTATAAAACAATCCCCTTATCCCCAAATAGAAATATTCGCATGGGTGTCCCGAGGGAATTTGTTAGCCTTCGAAGATCAAAGAATAACCACACTTATAGGAGGCTTGGCATGGCGTTGGTCAATCCGCATGGCGGCGGCAGTCTGCGACCTTTGTTGCTGGAAGGCGAGGCGCTGATTGCCGAACTGGCCCGCGCCGCGGCGCTGCCCCGGGTCAAGGTCAGTTCGCGCGAAAAAGGCGACATCATCATGCTCGGCATCGGCGGCTTCACGCCGCTCGATGGCTTCATGACCCATGCCGATTGGGAAGGCGTCTGCGACGGCATGAAGACCGCCTCCGGCCTGTTCTGGCCGATCCCGATCACGCTATCCACCGACAAGGCGACCGCCGACGGCTTGAAGACCGGCGGCGAGATCGCCCTGGTCGATCCCGATGACGGCTCGATTCTCGCCACCATGCAGGTGACCGAGAAGTTCGCCATCGACAAGGCGCACGAGTGCGCCACCGTGTTCAAGACCACCGACATCGAGCATCCCGGCGTCAAGATGGTCATGGAGCAGGGCGACATCAATCTCGCCGGCCCGCTCAAGGTGCTGTCGCAGGGAGATTTCCCGGAGAAGTACGGCGACCTCTTCCTGTCACCGAAGCAGACCCGCGCGAAATTCGAAGAAATGGGCTGGAGCAAGGTTGCCGCCTTCCAGACGCGCAACCCGATGCACCGCTCGCACGAGTACCTGGCCAAGATCGCCATCGAGACCTGCGATGGCGTGCTGATTCATTCGCTGCTGGGCAACCTGAAGCCGGGCGACATTCCCGCCGAGGTACGGTCCGAGGCGATTGCCACCCTGGCCGAACACTATTTCGTCAAGAATACCGCACTGCAGGCGGGCTACCCGCTCGACATGCGCTATGCCGGCCCGCGCGAGGCATTGCTGCATGCACTGTTCCGCCAGAACTACGGCTGCTCGCACCAGATCGTCGGCCGCGACCATGCCGGCGTCGGCAGCTACTACGGCCCCTTCGACGCCCACCACATTTTCGACGAGATTCCCCATGGCTCGCTGGAGACCCAGCCGCTGAAGATCGACTGGACCTTCTGGTGTTTCAAGTGCGGCGGCATGGCGTCTGCGCGCACCTGCCCGCATGGCGATGCCGATCGCCTGATGCTGTCCGGCACCAAGCTGCGCAAGATGCTGTCCGAAGGCGGCGAGGTGCCCGCGGAGTTCTCGCGACCGGAGGTGCTGGAGGTGCTGCGCGCCTACTACGCCGGCATCGCCGAGCAAGACAAGGTCGAGGTCAAGTTGACCGGGCATTCGGCCCGCTGAAAGATCAGAGTTCTTTTTTTCAAGTGTTTTTTTGATTAACACCGCAACCGAGGAGTAGAAACCAAATGCCAACCTTTGTTCGTACCGAGAAGTGCGATGGCTGCAAGGGGCAGGACAAGACCGCCTGCATGTACATCTGTCCGCACAACCTGATGAAACTGGACAAGGACGGTTCCGAAACCGGCCATGCCATGAAAGCCTTCAACCAGGAACCGGAGCAGTGCTGGGAGTGCTACTCCTGCGTCAAGATTTGTCCGCAGGGCGCCATCGAGTGTCGTCATTATGCCGACATCGTGCCGCTGGGCGGTTCGGTGCAGCCCTTGCGCGGTTCCGATTCGATCATGTGGACCATCAAGTTCCGCAACGGCACGCTGAAGCGTTTCAAGTTCCCGATCCGCACCACGGCGGAGGGCTCGATCGACCCGTTCGGCGGCAAGCCGATGCCCAAGGTGGCTGACCTGTCCGCCGATGGCGTGTTCACCAAGGCGGTCATGGGTGGTTACCGCGCCGGCAACCCTGCCGAACTGATCCGCAAGTAATTTTTTTTCGAGGAATCCAAAATGGCTGGAACATTTGAAGCACCGGAAGTCGTTCAGGAAGACCTGGACATTCTGCTGATCGGCGGCGGCATGGCTTGCTGCGGCACGGCGTATGAAATCGTCCGCTGGGCCGACGCCGTCAAGGCCGAGACAGGCAGGGAACTCAAGATCAAGATGGTGGACAAGGCGGCCGTGGATCGCTCCGGCGCCGTGGCGCAGGGCCTGTCCGCGATCAACACCTACATCGGCCCGGATCTCGATCCGGCCGACTATGCGCGCATGGTCTCGAATGACCTGATGGGCATTACCCGCGACGACCTGACCTACGACCTCGGTCGCAACGTCGACGACTCGGTGCACCTGTTCGAGGAGTGGGGCCTGCCGATCTGGAAGACCGACGCCGACGGCGTGCGCCATGACGGTGCCGAAGCGCAGAAGGAAGGCATCCCCGCCCTCAAGGACGGCGGCAAGCCGGTGCGCTCGGGCAAGTGGCAGATCATGATCAACGGCGAATCCTACAAGTGGATCGTTGCCGAAGCCGCCAAGAAGGCGCTGGGCCTCGATCGCATCCAGGAACGCGTGTTCATCGTGCACCTGATCAACGACAAGAACGATCCGACCCGCATCGCCGGCGCTGCGGGCTTCTCCGTGCGCGAAAACAAGATCTACATCTACAAGGCCAAGGCCGTGATGCTGGCCGCCGGCGGCTGCGTCAATTTGTTCCGCCCGCGTTCCGTGGGCGAGGGTTCGGGCCGTGCCTGGTATCCGGTATGGAATGCAGGCAGCACCTACGCCATGGCCGCCGAAGCCGGCGCCGAACTGACCATGATGGAAAACCGTTTCGTTCCCGCCCGTTTCAAGGACGGCTACGGCCCGGTCGGCGCCTGGTTCCTGCTGTTCAAGGCGAAGGCGATCAACGCCTACGGCGAAGACTACATGGTCAAGAACAAGGAAATGCTCAACGACTACCCGCCCTACGGCCAGGCGGCCGTTCCGGCATCCTGCCTGCGCAATCACCTGATGCTCAAGGAGATGAAGGACGGTCACGGCCCGATCTACATGGACACCGTGTCGGCGCTGGCCAAGCTGCGCGAGACGCTGACGCCCAAGGAAGTGAAGCACCTCGAATCGGAAGCCTGGGAAGACTTCCTCGACATGTGTATCGGCCAGTGCGGCATTTGGGTCGGCGAGAACATCGAGCCGGAGAAGAAGATGTCCGAGCTGATGCCGACCGAACCCTACCTGCTCGGTTCGCACTCCGGCTGCTGCGGCATCTGGGTCTCCGGCCCGACCGACCTCGGCGCGCCGACCAGCGAAGAGTACGATGGCATTCCGGCGCACCTGCCCTCCGGCTGGAGCTGGGGCTATCGTTCGATGACCACGGTCAAGGGACTGTTCACCGCCGGTGACGGCGTCGGCGCCTCGGGTCACAAGTTTTCCTCGGGTTCGCATGCCGAAGGCCGCCTGGCTGCCAAGGCGATGGTCAAGTACTGCCTCGACAACCCGGATGTCAAGCCCGAGTTCGACGAGACCACCGAGCAGATTGCCGAAACCATCTGGAAGCCGGTGCGCAACTTCCTGCAGCACAAGGACTACACCACGGCGATCGACGTCAACCCGCACTACATTACGCCCAAGATGCTGCAGATGCGCTTGCAGAAGATCATGGACGAATATGTTGCCGGTTGCAGCACCTACTACAACACCAACGACAAGATGCTGGGTGTCGCCGAAGAGAAGCTCGAGCTGCTCAAGGAAGACTCGTGGAAGATGCGTGCCAAGGACCTGCACGAGTTGCTGCGTGCCTGGGAAAACTACCATCGCATCCTGACTGCCGAAGCCCACATGAAGCACATCCTGTTCCGCGAAGAGAGCCGCTACCCGGGCTTCTACTATCGCACCGACAAGAATTTCGTCGACGAAAAGAACTGGCATTGCTTCGTGAATTCGATCTACGACAAGAAGTCGCATCAGTGGACCTGCTTCAAGCGCAAGCACATCGACCTGGTCGACAAGTCGAAGCTGTTCAAGGCCGCGGCCCCGCACTAAGCACGGCCAGGCTGTAACATGCAGGCCGGAAGCCGCGAGGCTTCCGGCCTGTATTTTTTGATCGTCACGAGGTTCCCATGTCCCAGCCCGATATCCCGTTTCCCAACAGCCCCGTCGTCCCCAACATGGTGGAGGCGACGCATGTCATTCAGTTTTCCTGTCACAAGGGCATACGTTGCTGGAACGCCTGCTGTTCCAACATCGACATTTCGCTGACACCCTATGACGTGCTGCGGCTGAAGACTCGCCTGGGCTTGACTTCCACCGAGTTCCTCAAGGACTACACGGTGCCCTACGAGATGGAAAAGGACGGCATTGCCGGGGTCAAGTTTCGCCCGGTCGAGGGTGGCAGCGCCTGTCGTTTCATGAAGCCGGAGGGCTGCGGCATCTATGAAGACAGGCCGACTGCCTGTCGCTACTACCCGGTGGCCCTGCTCTCCATGCGCAAGCAGGATGAATACATTGATCGCGACTCTTACGCCATCGTCAAGGAAGACCACTGCAAGGGCCACGAGGTCAATCGCCGTATCACCATCGCCGACTATCGCAAGGAACAGGGACTCGACGAGTACGACGAACTGGCACGCGGCTGGCGTCAACTGGTGCTGAAGAAGAAATCCTCCGGGCCGTCGATCGGCAAGCCGAGCCTGCGCAGCCGGCAACTGTTTTTCATGGCCTGCTACGACATCGACCGCTTTCGGGAATTCGTCGGCGCGGAGTCTTTCGGCAAGCTGTTCGACCTGCCGCGAGCGGAAAAGGAAGCGCTGCTGGCCGATGATGTCGCGCTGCTGCAATTCGCCTTCCGCTTCTTGCGCCAGGTGATGTTTGGCGAAGAAAGCATTTCACTGAACGCGGAGGCGGCCCAGGAACGCCTCGCCAGCGTACAGGAAAAGCGCCTGGTTGAAGAGCGCGAAGCCGCCAAGCGACGGGCGCTGGAGGCGGAACAGGACATGGCTGACGACGGCGAATAGATCGCTCGCAGGGTTCTGCGCGACTCGATTTGACGGGCAGCAACTTACGCCAGGCACTTGCCCAGCAGCCGCAGAAAGTTGCCTCCGACGCAGGCAGCAATGTCTTCCCTGGTCAAGCCGGCTTTTTTCATTTCGGCCATCAAATCCGGAAGCGATGCAATCGATCTCCAGCCCTCGACCAGGCGCGGCAGGCCACCACCGCCGTCGGTGCCGAGGCCGCAATGTTCAATGCCCAGGCGCGCCTTCATCAGAACGATTTCCTCTGCCCAATGCGTGAGCGTAGTCCTCTGCGAATTCCTTCCGGAATACGCAAGCGGCCAGGTACAGACCAGCCCGCCGGTTTTCGCAATTGTTTCCATCTCCTGCCATGTTCTCAAGCGTCGCGATCCCGCGCCTTCTTCCCCAGGTGGAAATGGGCTCGTATGCGAATCGACCAGGGGCATGGTGCTCACTTCCGCGATGCTTTTCAGCGTGCCGGTCCTGGCATGGGCCACATCAACCACGATCCCCAATTTGTTCATTCTCTCGACGACATGTATGCCGAAAGGAGTCAACGGACCATCGGAACTGGAGCGCTGATTGAAGCCGATCTCGTTGTCGCGCTCATGCATCAGCGTCATCAGCCGCACGCCGTATTCATGGAAGACGTCCAGATTCTGCAACTGGCCTTCCAGGGCGTCGCCGCCCTCTATGGCCATCAGGCCCGCGGGCACGGTGCGCGATGCAGCGGGCGCCTGAAGATCGGCGGACTTCAGCGCCAGGCGAATCTGCCCTTCCTCTTCCAGCTGCTTGATCTTTCCCAGTTGCTCTTTCGTATCCGCGAAAGGCGCCCCGGAACGACCCCGCATGTAAGCCCTGTCCCCGACCGCCGAAAACGAACAGAGCGCCATGTTCAGCTTCTTCATGATTGCGATCGTTGGCGTCGATGAATCGTACGATCGACTGCCTTGCATCGGGTAGGGATGGGCGTGCGGGTCGGCAATCAGCAGCTCAGTTGCATCGATTCCCGCATCAAGGGATGGTTCCCCCGATTCCCGGCCGAAACTCCGACCGCAGAAAACCGCCGACAGGCCGGTTGCAGCGCAATGGCCAAGAAACCTTCTTCTTTTCATGGTTTTCCCCGAAAGGCAGGAAACACCGTATAGCGGATCGCGGCCGCTGTCCACGCCGAAAGTCGGCGCTGGCGGTACGGCGACCACCGTGGCTGTGCCTACCCGCTCGCAAGCGGGCGCGGTAACTACTTGCCGGCGATCTTCTCCAGCTTTTCAGCCCGGATCAACTGACCGTTGAGCCCCGCGTCCTTGGCGCTGCCGCCGTAGGCGATCGCCATCAACGCCGCCAGCGTCCCGCCGACTTTTTCGGCCGGGTGTAGCGCGTCAGGCGACCGGCTTCATCCTTGTCCTGATGCTCGTGCAGCAGCTTCCAGGTCGGACCGAGGCGCTGCCGGTCGACGAACCGCGTGATGGAGATGAGTTCCTCCAGCATGTTTTCCAGCGGCGTGCCGGTCAGCACCATGGCATAGGGATTGTCGATGCCCTTCAAGGCGCGCGCGGCGATGGTGCTCCAGTTCTTGACCCGCCGCGTCGACAATCACCAGTTCTGGCGCCCATGATCCGTGGGAACGTCAATCCGCGAGGGCGTCTGGTTTTCGGCCCATCCATCTGGGCCTGCCGGACGAACAAGGCCTGTCACTCATCCCTGTGGTGGACTTTCCGGGCCGGCGCGCTTCGTCAGCGGCAGTCGCACCCGAAACCGGGAACCCTTGTCAGTCTCGCTGACGACGCCGACCTCGCCGCCGTGTTCACGGACGATGCGACGTACCAGATAGAGACCAAGGCCGGCGCCCGGCACGGTCTGGGCATCGCCGCCGCGGTAGAACTTGTCAAAGATTTTATCGATCTCTTCCGGCGCAATGCCGACGCCATGGTCCTCCACTTCGATCCAGCCTTCGCCAGCGGCCGTGCCAACGCGTAGCGTGATCGGGCTGCCTGGTGGCGAATACTTCAACGCGTTGTCGACCAGGTTGGACAGCACCAGTTCCATCATGGTGCGGTCGGCGAACGCGAGCGCGCCACCGCCGCCCGGCTCAAGCTGCAACTGATCCGGGGCCGGCAACAAGTGTTGCCATGACCTGGCGGTTTCGTGCGCCAGCTCGCGCAGGTCCAGCGCCTCGCGTCTGATCTCGGCTTCTCCAAACTCAAGACGTTCGCCGGTCAGATAGTTGTCGAGCAGCGAGACGAGGCGGCGCACGGCGCGGCGAATCTTCTCCTGCCGGGTGAGGATCAGGTCATGCAGCGCACACGCCGCCTGCGAGCAGACGATTTCCACCGATTGCGCCGTGGCGTCGATCACCGCCAGCGGTGTGCGGAATTCGTGCGAGACCATGGCGACGAACTGGCGCTGGCGCATGACGGCATCGTGTTCGGTCATCAGTTCCGACGTGCGCTTCTCCGCCGTCAGTTTTTCGCGTTCCGCGCGGCGCACGCGGTCGGCCACCGCAAAATTGAGCAGCACGACATGCAGTCCCGAGGTCAGCATATTGGAATAGTCGCTGGAACTGTCGATCGCCATCCAGCCGAGGTAGCGCACAACGCTGGATGCAATCCCGACAAAATGAACACTGAAGGCCACAACATAGAGCAGGTACCCGCGATGCCCGCGCCACAACAGCCACGGCCCGGCGATGAACAGCGATGTGGTCGCGACGAGGGCAACCATTTGCAGCAGGGTGACGATCTGCCCGTAGTAACCCGCCACCGCCGCGACGGTACAGAAGGCATAGAAAACCAGCACGGTATTCATCGCCCGGTTAAGGCGTGGAAAGTGTTCACGCAGGCTCAGCACCTCGATGAAGAATGCGAACCCGGTCAGGTGCACCAGGCCGACCGTGATGCCGACCAGCCGGTCGGCCGTCAGCGGCATGCGCGGAAACAGCCATTGCGCGGCATAGCCTCCAACCAGCATCATCACTGCCAGCAGCATGGTCAGGTAGGCGGAGTAGCTAAGGTAGACGCGTGCGCGCAGCCAGACCCAGAACACCAGGTTGGAAAGAATGCCGAGCGCGATGACACCGAAATAGATACTGTAAAACGCAGTGTCCGACTGCGTCTCCACGAGCAGTCCCGCGTACTGCCAGGCGACGACCCGTACCAGCATCGAACTCGTGGTCTTCACGCGCAGGTAGAAGGTCACCGGCCGGTCGTCAGCAAGCCGGAGCGGAAAAATGAAATTGCGCTGCGGCACCGGCCGCTCGGCGTAGGCCTTGCGATCGCCCAGGTAGACGGCGTCGAATTTCGGCGTCTCGCCCACGGCGAGCTTCAGGCTGCCGTCGCCCTCGCTGTGCGGCGCATACAGCGTCACCTCGTCGAGGAAGGGCGGTCCCACGTCCAGCCACCAGTGATCAAACGCGTCGGGCGTGCGTTGCAGCGTAAAGCGAAGCCAGTAGGTGCTGGTGGTGTAACCACCGGTGAGGAAGCCCGGCAGGGCGGCAAATTCGGTGGCCCGTTGCGGCGCGGCGACGTCCTCGATGCTCAACTGTCCGCTCGCATCGCGCAGCGCCACCAGATGCCCGGACAAGGTCGCCGGTTCGCGCAGGCCCGATTGCGGCGTGAGGGTCAGCGCATGAACCGTGAAACAGAGCGTTGCCATCAGCAGGGCGAGGAGGAATTTCGACATGGATCGGGACGAGTCGTTCGACAGTGTGGGATTATCATGCTTGCCTGTGTTTTTGGGGATGCAAGGAAGCCATGAGGAAACGTGAAACACTGTCAATCGTCATGCGTGACCGATTTCCGCGGCGGCGATAAACTTGCGGCCTCTTTTCGGTGCCACCGATATGAACTCCGCTGCTCCCCGGCAATTGATCATTTTTCTGGTTGAAGATAGCGGCGACCTGCGCGAGGAAATCGTTTTCGGCCTGACGGCGCTGGGCCTGGATGTCAGCGGCTTCGGCAATGCCGCTGGACTCTATCGTGCCCTCGCCGTCAAGGAGTGCGACATCGTCGTGATTGATGTCGGCCTGCCCGGCGAGGACGGCTTTTCCATCGCCGAGCATTTGCGCGGCAGCCGCGCCTTGGGCATCGTCTTCCTCACCGCCCACGCCATGCTCGAAGATCGCCTGCGCGGCCTGGGCCTGGGCGCGGACGCCTACCTCGTCAAGCCCATCGACGTGCGGGAACTCGCCGCGACACTGCACGCCGTCGGGCGCCGCATGCGCGCGAATACAGACGCACCGCCGTCGGCCAAAGACAACAGGGGAACAGGTACCTGGAGGCTCGATCACGGCGGCTGGACCTTGTGCAACCCTCGTGGCCGCGAGCTTGCCATCACCGTTACCGAACGGCGCTTCCTCGAAATCATGGTCGCCGCAGCCGGCCGAGTAGTGGAGCACGAGACACTCATCAACACATTCGCCATGGATGACGATAACTACGATCCGCATCGGCTAGACGCCGTGATCAGCCGGTTGCGCAAGCGCACCGAACAGGCAGGGCTGGGAAAGCTGCCCCTCACGTCCGTTCGAGGCACCGGTTACGTGTTCACCGCGTAGCACTCACCAGCCTCCTCCAGCAGGTCTGCCGGGCCATATTCCGTCGCGTGAATCGGCGTGAATCGGTGTGAATAACGCATGACATTGGATGCGTGATTGTTCCCCATCTGTCAGCTAGTATCAGTTCTCCAAGCCAGCTCTTTGATGCGGCTCCAGACGTACTTGAGATTGGCCAAGGCGACTTCCCACCACTGACCAGCGCACAGAAACAAGCCAACCGTGTTCGTCGCCACTTTCAACATGTCCGTGTGCGCTATGTTGCCTGATTCAAGTTCATGGAAGCCATTTCGATAGAGACGCGCAGCCGGCCAATACATGATGCGGCGAGTTCTGGCTCTGCCTATAGACAGCCAGCGCAGTCAGAGAACTCCATGGATACCCATAGGAATCTTCGCAAGGATATAATCGCCCATCGAAAGAGGGGCAACAGGCTGGTTGATCACGGGGCCACTTCGGAAATTGTTGAAAGCGCCGATTTATCTGACACCGCCTCCGACGGAGGGTTGACTCATGAAGCCAAGACCCTTGAGTAACAGCGGCCCGAAAAGCCCGCGCAACCGGATGATGAGGCTTGAACAGCGCGTGCTGTTTGACGGCGCCGGAATGGTGGAAGCGTTAGCGATTGCCGCCGACACCACAGATCACCCGGATCAAGTTGCAACCAACCGCGCCGTGGCCACACCCGCCCTGGCCAGCGCCTCAAGGGAACTTCTCTTCATCGACCCGACGGTGAGCGACGCCGACCAGATTGCCGCCAGCAAACCGGATGCCGAAATCATCAAGCTGGGCGAGGGAGATCCCTGGCAGCAGATCACCGAAGCGCTCTCCAGTCGCCCCGGAACATCTGCCGTGCATCTGGTCACTCACGGTAGTGACCGGGGCATCATCATCGGCGGGCGCACCTACGGCGCCGACGAGCTGAATTCTCGCGGTAGTCTTCTGAACAGTTGGCGAGATTACCTGACACCTGACGCCGATCTGCTGATCTACGGCTGCAAAGTCGGCGCTGACGGTACGGCGCAAGCGCTGCTCGACACCCTGGCCACGCTCACCGGGGCCGATGTGGCGGCCTCCGCCGACGATACCGGGGCAACGGCCCTGGGTGGCAACTGGACGCTTGAGCGATCCACTGGTCCCATCGAAACCACCACGCTTACGGTACCCGGCTACACGCATTTGCTGACCGAAGGCTTCTCGACGGTCGACTGGAGCGGGGTCGACGCCGCGGCGGATCCGCTGCGCCTGATCACCTGGAACGTGATCGGGCTGGATTCCAACAAGCCGGACACCGAGGGGCCGGACCTGTTCATGGTCGGCCTGCGGGTGAATTCCAACAGTGCCGGGCTTTCCGGCATGACCGTCAAGATATTCGATGATGATGGCATCGACGTGTTCGGCAACGGCATCATTTTTGCGGACAGCACGGCACCTTCGAGTGACTTCGACGATGGCACGGACAACATCCAGTTCGTCAATAGCACCAGCTACAAGAACGTCGATATCAACGCGACGGAAGGGTATGCGGATGGTCAAGGCGGCTACTACCGCGACTTCTACTTTAACGTCCGCGTCGAGCGACTGCTGGCCTCGCAGACCCAGTTACAGCCCTTCCACTTCGAGGTGTTCAAGGACGCCAATGCCGATGGCGTTTACGACGGCAGCGGCCCGACCGAAACACTGAACAGGTTTTCCTGGCTGCCCGACGACGCCGCCGCCAACACGCCGCTCTACCTCTATGTCGAGAAGTACATCTCGCAGGCGCGCAACGATGTCCGGAACGAGACCCACAGCAACACCCTGGCGTCGGCCATCCGGATCGACGATTACACAGTCAACGGCGCCTACCCAACCACTCCGCTGACCATCTTTGTCGGTCAGACTTTGAATATTCGCGCCGAAGGCGAAACCGCGACCCAGGGCTACCCGCAACTGACCTTATCGACCGTGTTCGACACCAGCATCTTCCAGATCAACAAGACGCTGCAGTACTACAACCAGCCGATTACCACCACGGACTACCAGCAGCAGTTGGGGACTGGAACCTACACCAGTCTCGCCCCCGATCCTTTCGATTACGTTCCGGCGGGTACCGATGGAGATGCAGCAACCGTCGGCAGCCCCAACACCTCGATCTACGCCAACCCGGCCGGCTGGAATCCCGCCACTCACAGCCTGATGATCACCAGCGCCCCGCCCAAGGCCGGCGGCGGCCCCATCGTCACCGACTATGCAGTCAAGATCGTCGGCACCGGCAGCGGGCGGCTCGACACCCTGATCCTCGACTACTCCGGCAGCTCCTTCCACTACAACGCCGACATCAACAATGGCGTCGAAGGCATCGACTTCGTCCGTTTCAATGCGGTCAATGGCAGCATTGTCGGCAGCGTCAAGGCCGATACCGATGGCGACGGCGTCGGCAATACGGCGATTTCAGGCATCACGGTTACCCTCAAGGATGCCGCCGGCACCAGCACACTGGCGACCACCACCACCGATGCAAACGGCAACTACGTTTTCGCCGGACTGCTGCCCGCAACCTATACCGTGGAGGAAGGCACGACGGTCGGTTACGGTGATGTCGGCGATACCGATGGTGCCGGTAACGGCAAGAACAAGGTTTCCGTCACACTGGCGACCACCGCCACGGTCGCCACCGCCAGCGAACTCGGCGTAACAGGCCTCGCCGGCCTCGCCGCCGGCGACACGCTGGGCTACGTGCGCGCCGATTTCGTCGAAGGCCAGCCCGATCTCAAGCTGAGCAAGAGCGCCAGTACTCTCTTTCCGCAGTTGAACGGGACGGTCGACTTCACGCTGACCGTGACCAACTCCAGCGGCGCGGATGCACCTTACGTGCAGGTGACGGACAGGCTGCCGTCGGGACTGACTTACGCTTCGGACACGGGTAGCGGCGCCTACAACAATTCGACTGGCGTCTGGACGCTTTCCAGCGGTGTTGCCGCCGGCGCAAGTCAAAGCATAGTGATCACCGCAACTCTTACGGACAGCAGCGCAATCAGCAACTTTGCCGAGATCAGCGCGGTCAAGACCAGCGCCGCAGGGACAGCGCTCGGTGATCCAGATTCGACGCCCGGCAACAACAAGGGTGCAGACGACACCTACGGAACATCCGATGACGGCGCGCGCACCCCGCTGGAGGATGACGAAGCGCGTGTGACTGTGGAAGCCAAGGAAGCTGATCTCAGTCTTATCAAGTCGGTCAGCAACGCTCATCCGAATGTTGGTGACAACATCACCTTCACCCTGACGGTTGTCAATAGCGGGCCCGATCAGGCGACCAGCGTAACCGTCAAGGATCTGCTTTCGTCCAACCTTACCTATGTCTCGGACAATGGCAGCGGCGCCTATAACACGGGTACAGGGATATGGACTGTAGGCACCCTCAACAATGGCGCCACGGCCAGCCTGACAATCACTGCCACCGTTGACGCCGCTAAACCGCAGCCCGTCTTCAGCAACTTCGCAGAGATTACGACGGTTGACCAGTTCGATCCAGATTCGACCAAAAACAACGATGGCGGGGCGCTGACCGCCAATGAAGATGACGAAGCCAAGGTGTTGGTAACACCCAGCACGGCCGATCTTAGCTTGGTGAAAACTGTCAGCAATGCCTCGCCCAATCCGGGCGACTCGATTACCTACACGCTGATGCTGAGCAATTCCGGACCGAACGCAGCGACCAATGTCAGCGTCGCGGACGCCCTGCCGGCTGGTCTGACTTATAGCTCATCGAACTCGCCGTCAGGTCACGGCAGTTACAACAGCGGTACAGGCGCGTGGACGGTGGGCACCGTCGCCAACGGCGCCACGGCCATTTTGAGCATTACGGCCACGGTGAGTGCAGGCGCCACGTCTGCGATCACCAACGCGGCCTACGTATCCGCGTCGGATCTGCCCGATCCGGATTCCGTGGCCGGAAACAACACCGGCACGGATGACTGGAGCGATGGCAAGCCGGACGACGATGAAGGCAACGTCACCATTACGCCGGGCGCTTCCGATCTCAGCCTTCTCAAGACGGTCAGCAATGCCAGTCCGACCCTGGGAACCAACGTCACCTTCACCCTGACCGTCCTTAACAGTGGCCCGAATACCGCTTACAACGTCCAGATCAAGGACTCGCTGCCGACCGGTTTGACCTACGTTTCAAGCAGCGGAACCGGTACCTATACCAGTGGCACCGGCATCTGGGATCTGGGTGCCACGCTGGCCAGCGGTGCCAGCGCCAGCATGACCGTTACCGCAACGGTCACCGGCACGACCGTCACCAATTTCGCGGAAATCTACGAGGCCGACCGCAGCGTAAGCGATGTCAAGAACGGCGTGTCGACCCTGCTCGATCCCGATTCGACGGCGGACAACGATGGCGGCGCAAGAATCGCTAATGAGGACGACGAAGCGGCCGTGACGATCACGGCGACGGGATTTGCCGACTTGCAGTTATCGTCGGCGGTCTCTGCTTCAACCCCGGCGTATGGCTCGACAAATACCAAATTCACCTTGACGCTGACCAACGCCGGCCCCCAAACCGCAACCAACGTCATCGTCAAGGATTACCTGACGCGCTGGGACAACAACGGTGGCGGCGACATCCGGCAAATCACTGCGGTCACGGCCTCCAAGGGCAGCTTTTCCATCACCCCGAATGATCCGGCAACAGCAGGCAACGGTTACGCCACAGACGGAGACTGGAGCATCGCATCCCTGGCCTATGGCGAAACCGCCACGCTCGAAATCACATTTACGGTTGGCGCCAGTTCGGGGGCGGCGACAGCAAAATTTGACAATGACGTCACCAATTTTGCACAGGTCACCGCCGTCGATCAACCGGACCCCGACTCGGTCAAGAACAGCAACATGGTGACCGATACGACAACACCCGCATGGTCGGGTACAACGCAAGACGACGAAACCTCTGTGTCCATTCTTACGCCGGGGTCCTCGCGCACGGATGTCGCCTTAACCATGGCGGTTTTGATCAATTCCGGCGCCAAGAGTTCGGGCGCAGTACTGGTAGCCGGAGACACGGTGGTTTACACGGTCACGGCAATGAATCAGGGCGGCGACTGGGACAATCCGCAGATCGGCATCGACTGGGCGGATACGCTGCTTACCCTCACCGCAGCAAGCCAATCCGGGAGCAATGGCGTCATCCAATACACGACGGATGCCGACGGTTTGGCCGTGGCATGGGGAGGTACGCTCGACGCCAACTCTAACTACCTGCTGTGGAATCCGTCCAATACGGGGGCAAGCACGAAATTTGGCGCTGGCACCACTGAAACGTTGACATTGACGGGAACGGTTACGGCGGCTGGGGCGACAGCCAACCTGATCAACGCCTCGGCCTGGTGGATAGATGGTTCGGGTACAACGAACCCCTCAGCCGAAGCGGATTCGAGCTATACAAACGATACCGCCAATCCAGGGACCAACGATCTCGCCACCGACGACCTCAGCGACGGCGTGGTGGATGATGACGAGGACCGGATCACCATCGGTTCCGGCCAGACCGTCGATCTAAGTCTCGCCAAGGCGATTTCCATGGATGGCGGTCAGACCTACGCGGCTTCTGCGACCGTCACCGACGAAGCCTGGGTTACTTACCGGATCACCGTGGCCAATGGTTCGGCAACCAACGACGCCACAGGCGTGAGCGTTTCGGAGCTTCTCCCCACAGGACTCGTCTTTCAGAACTCTTACGGAAATGGTTCCTACAACTCAGGCACGGGAGTGTGGACCGTTGGTACCGTGGACAAGAGCCAATCCGCCTATCGGTACATCGTCGCCAAGGTCGATTGGGATCTGGTCGGACCCTTGACGCTGCTGAACTACGCCCAGGTAACTGCCCAGGACCAGGCGGACACTGATTCGACCAAGAACGATAACAGCGGTCGTGGTCAGGGCGGGGATCCGGTGCATCAGGATGACGATGCCAGCCTGACCATCACCGAAAGAACGCCGCAGGCCGATCTCAGCCTGTCGAAGACCGTGGATAGCGCGAACCCGGCGGTGGGCGGCAGCATTACCTACACCTTGACCCTGGTGAATAACGGCCCCGATACCGCCTACAACGTCAGGGCGAGCGATGCCTTGCCGACCGGACTGACCTTCGCCAGCCAGGGTGGTACGGGCACCTATGACAGCAGCACGGGAATCTGGAGCGTTGGCACGGTAACCAGCGGCAGCCTTGTGACCAAGACCATTACTGCCACGGTCACCAGCACCGGCGCCAAGACCAATTATGCCGAAATCATAGAGGCCGACAAGCTGGTTGGTGATGCCGTCGATGGCACCTCGACCTTGCCAGACCCTGATTCCACGCCAAACAACGACAGTGGTGCGCGCACCGCCAACGAGGACGACGAGTCGGCCATCACCATCACGCCGCAAGCGGCGGATTTGAGTCTCGTCAAGTCGGTCGACAATCCGAATCCGAATGTCGGCGGCACAATCAACTTCACGCTGACGGTCATCAACAGCGGGCCGAGCAGCGCGACCAGTGTCGCCGTCACCGATACGCTGCCCTCGGGCTTCACTTATACCACTCACGGTTTCAACGCCAGCGCCACCGGCGATTCCTTCAACAACGCCACCGGTCTATGGACACTTGGCAGTGTTGCGGTCGGGGAGGCGCATACGCTGACCATCACCGGCACGGTCAACAGTGCTGCGGCGATGACCAATGCTGCGGAAATCACTGCTTCCGGCATTGTCGATACCGACTCGTCGCCAACGCAGGACCGCACTACCGACGACAAGGGCGACGGCCTGCCCGACGACGATGAGGCCAGCATTCTGGTTGTGCCGCAGGCGGCAGATCTGAGTCTGGGCAAGTCGGTGGACAGTGCTTCGCCGAATGTTGGCGCAAATGTCACCTTCACGCTGACGCTGATCAACGCAGGCCCCAACGCCGCTACCAACGTAGTGGTAACCGACTACCTGCCTGCCGGCATGAGCTATGTCAGTAACAACGGTGGCGCTACCAACAGCAGTGGCACGATCACCTGGATGGCGGGCAACGTGGCTGTCGGCGAGATCAAGACCCTGCAAGTCGTCGCCACCGTCACCAGCGCCAGCGCGATCAGCAACTTCGCCCAGGTGACGGCGGTAGATCAGGCAGATCCCGATTCCACCAAGAACAACGATGCCGGCCAATCGGCAGATGAAGATGACGAAGCCAAAGTCACCGTCGATGCACGCCAGGCCGATCTGTCTCTGGTCAAGTCGGTCAACAAAGCCAGTCCGATGGTGGGTGAAAACATCACCTTCACCATTGTCGTCACCAACAGCAGCACGGACGATGCCACTGGCGTACAGATCGTCGACTCGATGCCCGACGGCTTCACGTATGTCTCGGCCAGTGATGGCGGCATACGCGTCGATGGTGGCGCCAGCGCCGACACCATCACTTGGAGCGGGCTGACCGTCGGCGCCAACTCCAGCCGGTCCCTCACGGTAGTTGCCATGGCGGCCAGCCCGAGCGCACTGACCAACTCGGCCCAGGTCACCGCGAGCGACTTGCCAGACCCGGATTCAACTCCCGGTGATGGCGTTGGCGATGACTTCGGTTCGGTGTCGGTCGACGCCCAGCAGGCCGACTTGGGCCTCGCGAAGTCGGTGACGGTCACAAACAAGGTGCAGGCCGACAGCGACGGCTACTTCAAGGCAACCTTCACCTTGACCCTGACCAACTCGGGGCCGGATTCCGCCGCCAACGTCGCGGTCAAGGATCAGCTGCCGGCCGGGCTTACCTTCCTTTCGGCCACCACAGCCGCCGGTGCCTACAACTCGACCACCGGCATCTGGCAAGTCGGCACAGTGGCCAGTGGAGCCAGTCCCACGCTGACCATTGTTGCCCGCGTCAACACGCCGGCAGCGATCACGAATTTCGCCGAGGTCGCGACCGTCGACCAACCCGATCCCGATTCCACCAAGAATAACGGTAGCACAACCGAAGACGACGACGACAGCGCGACAGTCAATGTCGCCATGATCGATCTGAGTCTTGAAAAGACGATCGATAACCAAACGCCTTCGGTTAGCGATACGGTCACCTATACCGTAACGCTGAGCAACGCCACCGGATTCGACACCGCCAATAACATTCAGGTAACGGAAACGCTGCCTGCCGGTCTCAATCCGGGCACCATCACGCCGAGTATTGGAACCTACAATGCCGGAGTCTGGTCGGTAGGCAGCCTCGCGGCCGGAGCGAACGCCACCCTGACCATCAGCGGCGCCGTAACCGATGTCGCCAAGTTGCTCAACATGGCGGAAATAACCGCTGCTGACGAGTTTGACCTCGATTCAGCGCCAGCGAACCGGACCACGAAACCGGGCGAGGACGATACCGCTGAAGCACGGCCTTCGGGCTTGGCCATGATCACCGGCAAGGTGCTCGACGACCGCAACGGCATGCGCCCCGACGCCTTCGACGCCGGCGATCTGGCCATTTCCGGCGTTACCGTAAAGTTGTTCAATCAGGGCGACAACCCGAACAGCGCAACGCCGGTCGCCACGGTCACCACCGACAGCAGTGGCGTTTATACCTTTTACGTCCCGGCTGCAAGCTATCTGATTGCGCAAACCGACAAGAACGGCTACATCAGCCTGGCATCGCTGCAAAGCATAGACACACTCACTGGTGTGGCCACGCTTGACCGTACAGACCCCGGTTACAACCGCAAGGACATCACGGTAACGGCCGGCAACGAGTACTACGAGAATAGTTTCCTTGATCTGACCCCCTGGTCGATCAGCGGTCACGTCTACGAAGACACCGCAGCCGATTCAACCCTGAACGGCACTGGTGAAACTGGTATCGACGCCGTTACGGTCACTTTGCTGAAGGACGCCGACGGAAATGGAAGCTATGAATCGACCGTCGGCACTACCACGACCGATACCAACGGCGCCTACAGCTTCGCCAATCAGGGGGTGGGACGCTATCGCGCCCAGCAAACCAACAGGGCCGGCTACAACGATGTCACCGACCGAGACGGCGCCGGAGCGAACACGGCCAACCAGATCGATTTGGTTCTGCAACGCACATCTTCGGATCCCACGAACGCCGATTTCCTGGATGTCGTTGCACCCGTGAGTACGAGCTTTGCCGTTGGCGATGTGAGCATCAGCGAAGGCGGGCTGATGACCTTCACCGTCAGTCGCACGGGCGACGCCGTCGCCAGCCAGACCATCGACTTTGCCACCAGCATTGGCGGTGGCGACAACGCCGAAGCGGGCGACTTCACCGGCAACAGCGGCACCCTGACATTTGCCAGCGGGC
>Ga0209211_10000229_pt1 | contig 125116 bp, 131 predicted proteins | sample RifGroA2_FD_183992 | JGI IMG/M metagenome (GOLD analysis project Ga0209211, IMG submission 183992) | Groundwater microbial communities from Rifle, Colorado, USA - Groundwater A2 (SPAdes) (version 2) | ecosystem: Environmental > Aquatic > Deep subsurface > Groundwater | place: Rifle, Colorado...
CATGGGGAAACTGATCAGATGTTAACTTTTTCAAAAGCAATAAATAATAATCTTAAAATCGAAACAGTTATTCCTCAATATGGGGAAAGATACGAACTGTAGTTTATATCAGCAGGTCGCCTTGGCACAGCCCTTTGACTTCGCTCAGGGCTTCATGCCAATGGCGCTCCTCTGATATAATTTAAAACTTTTTTATTTATATTCGCTTGCAGAAAACCCTACGCTCTTAGCGCAGGGATGAATGCAAAAAAGCGAATACATACTTACGAGGGGTAAAGGCCTTAAAATGATAGAGTTTTCTACGCTCATGTAAACTTAAAGAAAATACCGAGGACTTTTAGCCCTCGGAAGTTTATAATTATTTTAGTATGTTTTAAATTATGGCTAAGATTATTCCCGGAATTTTAACAGCTGACGAGAAAGACTATCACAAACGGCTGCAAATGGCCGAACATGTTTCAGATCTTATCCAAATCGATGTGGTTGATGGAGAATTTTCAGCAAATACTACAGTCGGAACAGACATAATTAAAAAATATCCGACTTCAAGCCAACTAGAAATTCAATTGATGGTAATTTATCCGTTAAACTATATTGACGAACTGGCGCGTCTTGACTGCGTATCACGAATAATTTTTCCATTTGAGATTGAAGGGAACATTAATGAAAATATTTACCGAATTAAAAATTTCGGCAAGCAAGTCGGTATTTCTTTGAATCCGGAGACTCCGGTATCTGTTGCTTTACGATTCTTTGACGATATTGACATTCTACTTTTAATGACGGGAAAACCAGGGTACTCTGGGCAAAAGCTCGGTCAGAATACATATGAGCGGATCAAACAAGCCAAAAAACTAGCCCCCGATCTGCCAATTGAGATTGATATTGGAGTCAATTTTGAAAATGCAGCAAAACTTGCTAGCTATGGTGCAGATTTTTTAGTAGCATCGTCGGCTCTTTACAATGCTCCTGATTTCTACTTAGCCTATGAGAAACTTGCCAAGCTTGCAAATTTGACAGTTGACACTTGACATTTAACAATTGACTTATGGCAAAAATCCAAAATGTGACTTTCTTGGGCTATGCTGATGCCAAAGAGGGTGATGAGCTTTTTGAGGCCGCATTTGAGGTCGCTAAGCTTTGTGCAAAGCACGGATACACAGTAGTTAACGGTGGTGGCCCCGGTGTGATGAAGGCTGCAACTCTTGGCGCCAAAAGCGCGGGCGGTAAAACGATTGGGATTACATTTTATCCAAAAGATTTGCCGCTGTTTGAAGGCAGAGATGAAAGCAATACTGTTGACGAGTTAATTGTTGAGGATAATTATGTCAAAAGAACCCTCAAACTTTTAGCCTACGGTCAAACTTTTATTTTCTTTAATGGTGGGACTGGGACTATTTCGGAATTTGCGATGGCTTGGGGTTTAGCCAGACTCTATTACGGCCACCACAAGCCTTTGATTTTATATGGCGATTTCTGGCAAGAGATTATTTTTGCGTTCACAAAAAACATGTATATTCGAAGTGAGGAGCGACAAGTTTTCAAAATCGTTGATACGCCTGAGGATGTAATTGGCGCAATTTCTGAATTCGAAAGTAAACTATCCAAACAAAAACATCTGCACGAAAATCCGATTTTCAGAATATGATCACTGCCCATGCCAAATAATGCCTTTGACTTAATCACTATCGGCGATTCTACTATTGATACTTTTATCAGAATTCATGATGCGACAGTTGAATGCGATATCAATCATCAAGAATGCAAGATTTGCGTTAAGTACGGCGACAAGATCCCTGTTGATTCGATTGCCCACGGGGTTGCCGGTAATGCCGCCAACGTGGCGGTTGGTTGTTCAAAATTAGGTTTGAGGACTGCGATCTACACCAATTTAGGAGACGATGATCATGGAAAAAACATCAAGCAGGTGCTTGAGAGAGAAAACGTCGCCAATGATTATGTCGAGGTTCACTCCGGCAAAGATTCGAATCTTTCGGTTGTTTTAACTTTTCAGGGTGAGCGGACAATTTTTGTTTACCATCAAGATTGGGATTATCGATTGCCTAACCTTGTTGATGCTTCCTGGATCTATTTAACCTCAATGGCTGAAAGTTTTAGCAATTCTAATATTATGGATGAAGTTTACCACTATATTGCTAAATCAAAGGCAAAACTGGCATTTGGACCAGGCACTTTTCAACTTAAAGCCAATGTCAAAAGATACCCTAAAATTTTAGAAAAATGTGAAGTCATTTTTAGCAATCTTGAGGAAGCAAAAAGGATTCTTGAAATTAGCGAGTCAGAAATAGTTAATGAGCGTGATTTACTTTCCAGAATACATCTTTTAGGCCCAAAAACAGTCGTCATTACAGATGGCGCTAATGGTTCTTATGTTTCAGACGGGAATCGAAATCTCAAAATTGGTATTTTCCCGACAAAACTTGTAGAAAAGACCGGCGCGGGAGATGCCTATGCCAGCGGATTCATGGCTGCAATAATTAGCCGAATGCCTCTTGAAGAGGCAATGACTTGGGGCGCAATTAATGCGGCCTCTGTCATTGTCGAAACCGGTACTCAAAATGGTCTTTTAACAAAAGAACAGCTTCTAAAACATAGACATAATGTTAAAAATTTTAAGGCTGTTAATTTTTAAATAATATAAAAAATACAAAACTCAATGCCAGCTGTCTATATAACAAGCAAAATCCCCAAAATCGCATCTGATTTATTAATAAATAGCGGATTTAAAGTTGAAATTAACAACTCTGGCCAAAACCTCACGAAAACTCAATTGAAAGATGTACTTTCAAAATATGATGCAGTGCTTACTCTGATGACCGATAAGATCGACGGAGATATCCTAAATAGCGCATCACCAAAACTTAAAATTATCGCCAATTTTGCTGTGGGTTATGACAATATCGATATATTGACCGCCAAAAGAAGAGGAATTGTGGTTACCAATACTCCGGGAGTTGCCGGAGAAGCAATTGCTGAACATACTTTTGCCTTAATTTTGGCATGCGCAAAACAAATAGTTGCTGCTGATCGCTATACTAGAAGCGGAAAATATCGAGGGTGGAATCCGCTTGGGTTTCTGACTTTGACAATTACCGGTAAAACAATTGGTATCATCGGCTTAGGAAGAGCAGGCACTTTTGTCGCTCACGTTGCATATGAAGGTTTTAAGATGAATATTCTATATTTTGATATCAGCCGCTCGGAAGATCTGGAAATTTTAACCAGAGCAAAATTTACTACACTTGATTTTTTACTTAAACATTCCGATATTGTCACACTTCATATTCCGCTAACCCCCAAAACTCATCATTTAATCGGTAAAAATGAGTTGGTACTGATGAAAAATACGGCAATTTTAATTAACACTGCCAGGGGAGCGCTGCTAGATCAAGAAGCTCTCATCTTTGCCCTAAAAAATCAGCAAATTGCAGCCGCTGGTCTTGATGTCTTCGAGCATGAACCAAATATTTCACAAGAATTGAAAATGCTTGACAATGTGGTTTTAACACCTCACATGGCTTCAGCTACTCTTGAGTGCCGTGAGGCAATGGCCAGAATCGCCGCCGAAAATATTATTGATGTTTTTGAAAGAAGAACACCTTTTGGGGTAATAAAACTAGCCTAGTGTCTTTTTGCTCTTTTGATTTGCCTTCTGACTTTTGACGCTAATCCTTGAAACCGTTTTCTCAGGTAATCCATTTCTAACTTTGGCGCTTTGAGAATTTCTGTTGCTGTAATCTGTTCAAGGATACGCTGGGGACTATGACCATTGCGCATTCTTGCTGAAATGGCAATTCCTGTTGAAATCACTAGAGCACCAGAAACAATAGATCTTCCACGATGACTTCGGAAATAGTCAGTTAATTCTGGGAATTTATTAATTACTTGGTGGCAAAGCCCAAGTACCCCTTGGGTATAACCATCTGGTGATTCTCCAACTGGTTGTTCAAAATTTTCTGGATAGAAAACTCCTCTCTCTCTCAACGTCTTCAACACGTGACATAACTGACAAATTATACTTTACCTGTCAAAAGGCTGCATTTTTGATAAGTCTGAACTGTGGATTTTGAGAATCAATAAGATCGACAGCAACCACATCTATCCGTTCTAATTCTGGTAGATTCCTTCGGTTATTTCTGTAAAATTTCGCTGCTCTTTGTAAGAATTTGATTTTGAAAGGAGTAATTGATTCCTCCGGCAGACCGAATTGATAACTAGTACGCGCCTTAACCTCTACATAAACTAGGGTTTGACCATCAATAGCGACAATATCGATTTCCCCGCCTCTGATGCGAAAATTGCGTTCTAAAATTTTATAGCCCTGTTTTTGTAGGTAACGACATGCTAAATCTTCCCCGTATTTACCAAGAGTAACTTTTGTCACACAGTTAAGTAGTTTAGATTATAGGAAGTTCGGTGAATTTGGCAAAAACCAAATTTTTTAATGGCCTCTTGATGGTTGCGCGTACCGTAACCTTTGTGTTTGCCAAAACCGTATAATGGATATTTTTTAGACAGCTTTTTCATAAGACTGTCTCGGTAAACTTTGGCAATAATTGAGGCTGCCGCAACAGTCGCGCATTTTTGATCACCTTTTTTGATTGCTTTCTGATTTTTTCTGTTAACATGCTTGATGTGAAATGCATCAACTATCACAAAATCAGCCTTTTTATGAAGACCTTTTAAACTTTTTCTAAAAGCCATTTGGGTTGCCCAACCAATACCTAATCTATTGATAATTAAAACAGGAACTTCGGCAATTGACCAACTTATTGCTATCTCTTTTATAATTTTTGCCATCTTTTCTCGCTGGCGAGGTTTTAATTGTTTAGAATCGCCGAAATTTTCGGGAATTTTAAAATCATGCGGTAAAATCACGGCTGCGGCTACAACCGACCCGGCCCAAGAACCACGTCCGACTTCATCGATGCCGGCGATATGTTTATATCCCCTTTTCCATAGAGATTTTTCAACATCAAGTGATGGTTCGATCATCAGCGGGAATGATTTGCTTTGCGAAGATAGAAAAGTTTGGCACGCCTAACTTTGCCGGACTTGACAACTTGAATCTTCTCAATAGACGGGGAGTAAATCGGAAAAATCCGCTCAACAGCCACACCGCCAGTCGCGATCTTCCTGATAGTAAAAGTTTTGCTTTGACCAATACCTCTGATTGCAAGAACCACACCTTCAAAAGGCGTAGCGTGGACTTTTTGGTCACCAGGATCCTTTGTATAAAGTTTAATAGTATCGCCGGGCTTAAAATCTACAGTTTGCATAGATCCAAAGTATATAGATTCTTAAGACAAATGTAAAATTTTAAAGGCTTATGATTCGACAACCGAGAATTTCTAATTCCTTTTGCAGAGCCGAAGTTTTACGTGAGCGCATCGGAACCGGAAATTTTTTGACCATGCCATTTTCTGACGGCAGCACTAAATAGGTTGGTACATCACCGGGATTAGATTTTAAAACTTGATAAATTTTAGAAAGCAATATACGATCGGCATCTTGAGGAAGAGTCACCTCTAAAATTTCCTCTTCTGTTTCTGTTTGCAATGCACTATCAAGCGAAGAGATTTTTTCTGCGATAAGAATTGGCGTATCTTCATTAATTTCCAATCTTCCCCAAATAACGACTATTTGATCAGGTAACAATAAGTGTTTGGAAGCCTCGTAAACTCTTGGGAAAACTATAATCTCAATGCTGCCGCTCTCATCCTGAAGTTTTAAAAAACACATTTCTTCTCGTCTTGCTCTGGTAAAAGTTTTTCTGATACTGGAAACTATTCCCCCAAGTCTAACTTCATGATCGCTGGCCGAAAAATCTAGGTCAGCGATCTTAGCTGTTGTTACTTGAGCCAATTTAGCGGACACTTTTGCTATGGGATGCTCTGTCAAATAAAATCCCAAAAGTTCTCTTTCCCAAGATAAAATTTCCTCTTTGGGAGCTTCTTCTGTCGCAGTCAAGATAGAATTAATCGAAAAAGGCACAGCTGCTTGTTTGGTGAGTTCAGTCTGATCAAAAAGACTGCCCTGGCCAGTTGCAATCGTCTTTGAAAGCGATGTACCACTTGACCTAATTTCATCAAGAACTTTAAGCATGGCATTTCTCTTGCCAAAAGTATCCATGGCACCAGCTTTTATTAAGCTTTCCAACGTCTTTCTATTGACAACGCGTAAGTTGACACGTCTTACAAAATCATCCAAGGATTTAAAAACGCCTTTTTGATTTCTTTCTGTAAGAATTACCTCAATGGCTGCTTTGCCGACATTTTTAATCGCGGAAAGGCCGAATCTAATTCCCTGTTTTGAGGCTGATTTAAGTTTCTGCGGGATCTTTTGAATAATAAAACCGACATCTGAAAAATTTATATCTGGAGGTAAAACTACGATTCCCATTTTGGCGCATTCGTTTACGGCTGCGGCAATTTTGTCGGGATCATCTGTTTCGGCGGACATAACAGCGGCCATAAACTCAACGGGGTAGTTTGCTTTCATAAAGGCAGTTTGATAAGCAATCAGTGCATAAGAGGCGGCATGGGCCTTGTTAAATCCATAGGCAGCAAAAGGCTCAATCAGTTTAAAAAGATCTTCCGCTTTTTCGCCGGACATTCCGTTTTTGATACAACCATCAATAAATTTCTCTCTTTGTTTGGTCATCTCAGAGGGGATTTTTTTGCCCATGGCCTTACGGAATTTATCAGCTTCTTCCCAACTATAACCGGCGATATTAATAGCAGTTAAAAGAACATCATCCTGATAAACGATTACTCCGTAAGACTCTTTTAGATAATCGGCCATCCGCGTATCAAAAAATTTAATTTTATTGGGATTGTTTTTCCTTTCGATAAATTCGGGAATTGAATTCATCGGTCCCGGGCGAAAGAGCGAAATCATAGCCATAATGTCAAATATGCTCGTGGGTTTTAACTCCTTTAAGTATCGAGTCATACCAGAGCCTCCAAGTTGAAAAAGTCCCATGGTTTCGCCCTTAGCCAGAAGATCAAAAGCTTTATTATTATCAAGGTCTATTTTGTCAAGATCAATTTTTATTTTCTTTGTTTTTTCGACAATCTCTACAGCATTACCTAAAATTGAAAGATTTCTGATACCTAAAAAATCCATTTTTACCAGTCCCGTTTCCTCTATGTCATACATATCGTATTGTGTAATAATTTTTTCTCCGGTTGTTTCTTTTTGTAGCGGAGTAAAATCAGTGAGTGTACTTGGCGCAATGACAACTCCAGCCGCATGGACTGAAACATGACGAGCATTGCCTTCAACCTTTTCGGCCAAATCCAAAAGTTCCTTAACCTCTTCATCTTCTTTATAAAGATTTCCCAACTCATTATTTTGTTTTTTTGCCATATCAAGAGACATATGAAAACCTTGAGGCCCGAATGGAATCATTTTGGCAATTCGATCCGCCTTGGTATACGGCCAGTCTAAGACGCGGGCGACATCTCGTACTGCTTGTCTGGCCATCATTGTCCCAAAAGTACTAATCTGGGCAACTTTGTCTTTTCCGTATTTTTCTCTGACATATTCAATAACTTCATCTCGCCTTGTATCTGCAAAATCAACATCAATGTCTGGTAACGTCGGCCGGTAAAGATTGAGAAAGCGTTCAAAAGGCAATTTAAAAAATAGAGGATTGACGGTTGTAATACCCAATGCGAGAGATACTAAGCTGCCTGATGCCGAACCGCGAGTTGTCGAAATAATAGCCTTTTCCCTTGCCCAATTAACAAAATCAGCCACAACCAAAAAGTAAGTAGAATAACCTTTCTTGGCAATTATCGAAAGTTCATAATCTAATCTCTCTTTAATCTGGGGCGTAACTTTATCAACCCTACTTGCAATTCGCTCGTAACACAATTCTTTTAATAACTCATCTGGTGTGGTCTGCTTTGGAACTTCAAAACTAGGAAAAGCAACTTGTCCAATTGGAATTTCGATATTAACTTTTTTAGCAATTTCCAAAGTATTGGTGATAGCACTGGGTATATCTTCAAATAATTCAACCATTTCCTGGGTACTTTTAAGATAGAAAGTCGGTGAGTCAATCATTCTAAGTCTTTTTGTTTCGCTTATGATCTTTCCTGTTTGAATACAAATAATCACATCTTGGGCTTGGGCATCAGAAGCCAATACATAATGAACATCATTAGTAGCAACCATGGAAATATTTGTTAGCTTTGAAAGTTTCTTGGCTCCTTCGACATTTTTCTTCTCCTCTTGCGCCATACGGTCAAGTTCATTGTAAATTTCCGAGCCTACTTCATGAGCGGTTTTAAACTTTTCAAATTGGTGTCTTTGAACTTCGATAAAAAAGTTATCTCTACCAAAAATTTGTTGATACTCTATTGCCAGTTTTTTAGCCTTATCTAAATTTTCCTCCACTAAAGTCTTAGATATTTCCGAAGAATTACAACCGGATAAGGCAATAATATCTTTGGCATATTTAGCTAAAGTTTCTTTATCGATTCTTGGACGATAGTAAAAACCTTCAAGATGGGCAATGGTTACAAGTTTCATTAAATTTTTGTAACCTTCATAACTTGTTGCCAAAACTGTTAGGTGATAATTTTCATTGTCTTTACCGGTTTCTTTATCTTTTAGCGATCTTTTGGCAAGATACATTTCGCAGCCAATAATCGGATTAGTCCCTTCTTGTTTACATTCTTTATAAAACTTGATCGCACCATAAAGAGAACCATGATCGGTTAAAGCCAAGTGCTTCATTCCCATTATTTTTGCTTGGGAGACCAGTTTGGGTATTTTGGAAAGCCCATCCAAGAGAGAATATTCGCTGTGGACATGAAGGTGGACAAAATCGTTCATAATAAGTCGTCTTTTTACTGATTTAGTTTAGCTTGGCAAAAATTTTTTTTCAACGAACTCTAGCTTTTTAATTTATCAAGCAGGAGCTGGCGAACTAATGCCGGGTCTGCCTTACCTTTGCTCAATCGTTGAACCTGACCTATTAGGAAATCTAGGCTTTCTTTCTTATCATTTTTAAAATCTGCCACTGCTTTTTGATTATTTTTAATGACCGTTTCCGTTAATTTCTCAAGTTCTTTTTGTGACATGAGTACCAAATCCAGTTCACTTATTAGTTCACTTGCCGACTTTGTGCTTTGAATCATTTTTTCAAAAATTTCCTTAGCAGTAGCATTGGTTATCCTGTTTTGATCAACAAAATACAAAAGTTCTGCCAGTTGTGCAGGCAGAAGATTAATATCACCAATACCCTGACCCGTTTGATTTAATCTTCTTAGAAGTTCACCTGTTATCCAATTAACAACCTTTTTTGGACTACCTTTGTAGGCTTTGACTGTTTCTTCGAAAAAATTGGCCATATATTTATCTTGGCAAAGAAGAGTGGCTTCGCTTTCTAAAATTTGATAGCTTATTAAGAAACGCTCTCTTTTTTGATCGGGAAGTTCAGGTATTTGAGATTGGAGCTTACTAAAGTAAACTTGGTCACAATTAAAAGGTGGCAGATCTGGTTCTGGGAAATAGCGATAATCATGGGCAAGTTCTTTGGTACGCTGACTAACTGTCCGATTGTTCTTTTCGTCCCAACCTCTGGTTTCTTGATGGGGGATTTTGCCAGATTTGAGAACTTGGGTCTGGCGTTCAATTTCATAATTGATCGCTTTTTCGGCGAATCTAAACGAATTAATGTTTTTAAGTTCCACTTTATAATTTGGCAAAGCGTGTGGTACTCGCGGCACTTTTGAAACTTGTGATACATCTCTTAAAGATACATTGGGTTCGATTCGCATACTACCTTTTTCCATATCGGCATCAGAGATTTCCAAATACCTGACGATTTGTTGTAATTTTTGGGCATAGGCTTTGGCTTCAGCGGCGCTACTCATTTCAGGTTCTGAAACAACCTCCATTAATGGAACTCCGCTTCGGTTGAAATCAATTAATGTGACTCTTTTACCGTTAATCGTGGCATGACTTAATTTAGCGGTATCTTCCTCAAGATGTGCCCTTGTGATGCTGATTTTTTTTGTTGATCCGTTAACTCGAATTATCAGAAATCCCTTTTTAGAAAAAGGCAGGTCATATTGAGAAATCTGAAAACCTTTCGGTAAATCTGGGTAAAAATAGTTTTTACGATCAAATTTACTACTCAACTGAGGCTGACAATTTAGCGCAAGTCCTAATTTTTGAACAAATTCTATCGCCAATTTGTTGGCTTTGGGCATTGCTCCTGGTAATCCCAGACAAACTGGACAAGTATGGGTATTGGGCTTGGTGCCAAAATAGTCGGCCGAACAAGAACAAAACATTTTGCTTTTGGTTGAAAGCTCAATGTGGACTTCAAGACCGATTACTGGTTGGTAATTCATTTTTCGGATTGTTTAATCTTTGTTTGCCTTCGATTGCAGAATTTGCAAAAACCGCTATCCCTAAAATGACCCCAGTTACAACTTGTAAGATTACTAGCCCATCTACACCATGCCTTGGAGTTTCAATCAACGAGTTACCTAAAAGGTTCAAGGAAGCACCGATTCCGACTATATTGGCAATATTCTTTTCAAAACCAAGCTGAAGCGCTTGAAGAAAGTCGGGTTTTTCAGTTTCTTTTCCCATGTTCTATATTAAATCTGGCCTTTTTTGATACCACTTTGTTTCTTGCTCATAAGCATATCCTACTTGATAGAGGAGCTTTTCGGAAAAATCAGGCCCAATAATCTGCATACCAACAGGCAAATCACCAATAAACCCGCAAGGGAGATTAAGGCTGGGAACTCCAGCTAGGCTTGGGCAAACAGTGAAAATATCTGCCAAATACATTGAAAGAGGATCGGTGATTTTTTCACCGAGTTTAAAGGGAGGTGTTGGCAAGGTTGGACAAATCAAAACATCAACTTTTTTAAATACTTTTTCAAAATCTTCTCTAATTAACCTGCGCACTTTCATTGCTTTAAGGTAATAAGCATCATAATAACCGGCAGAAAGAGTGTATGTGCCTAAAATGATTCTTCTTTTAGCCTCGGCACCGAATTTTTCACGATCGAAACCAAAGCGGATGCCGTCATAACGAGCTAAGTTTGAAGAGACCTCTGACGGTTGAATGATGTAATAGGTAACTACTCCATACTCTGTATGAGGAAGCGAAATATCAAAAAGTTCAGCGCCCAATTTCTCCAAAATTTTCACTGCTGAAATTATTTTTTCTCCGATCCCTGGATCAAGACTTTCAAAATATTCTTTGGGGAGACCGACTTTTATTCCCTTGACTCCCCTATTAATATCTTTGGTGTAATCATCAACTGGTTTTGGTGAAGTTGTTGAGTCGAATTGATCATATCCAGCAGTGATGTTTAGAATTAAGGCATTATCATAAACAGTGTGGGTTATATGACCAATTGAATCGAGAGATGAAGCCATGGCTATGATACCGTAGCGCGAAACTCGACCGTATGTAGGCTTTAACCCCACAAGATTACAAAAGCTTGACGGTTGTCTGATAGATCCACCAGTATCTGTTCCCGTTGCAGCAAGACACAAATTGGCAGCAACTGCTGCGGCTGACCCTGACGAGGAACCTCCCGGTACTCTTGTGAGATCATATGGATTGCAGGTTGATCCAAAGTCAGAATTTTCGCCACTTGCACCGTGTCCCCAAGCATCTTGGTTTGTTTTGCCAACTATTACAACCCCTGAGTCTTTAAGCCGAGAAACAACAGTCGCATCATAAACTGGTACATAATTCTCCAATACTTTTGAACCAGCTGTTGTTCTGATGCCTTGAGTTGAAAAGAGATCTTTGACACCTATTGGGATGCCTGCTAGGGGATTTAGTTTTTGATTATCGACAATTAATTCATCAACTTTTTTAGCTTGTTTTATAGCAACATCATCAGTGATCGTAATGAAGCTGTTAAGTTTTTTGTTTAACTTGTGCGCTCTATCCAAAAATGCCCCTGTTAACTCTTGGGCTTTTATTTGTCTTTTTGATAAAAGATCAGCAGCAGTTTTTATAGTTAGGTCTTCGATGTCAATCATGATATAAATTTTCTAAGTTTTAAAAATTGTTTAGATCAATTTTGCTCCTCAAAAATCGCTTCGACTTCAAAAAATCCTTTGTGGGTCCTAGGGGCATTTTTGAGTGCTTCTTCTTGAGTGATTGAAGGCGCAGTTTGATCATCCCTGACAATATCAGTGAGTCCGGTTATGTGACCTATTGGTTCGACTTTCTGGGTATCAACTTCACCAAGTTTTGAAAAATAGCCTAAGATGTCTTGAAGTTGTCTTGAAAATGTTAACTTTTCTTTTGAGGTTAATGGTAAATTAGCAAGCTTTGCAACATAATCAATATCGATTTCGGATTTCGGATTTCGGATTGCTCGCCTTGAGCGAGTTTCGAGTCGAAAGACGGATTTCGGATTTTTTTTCATTGCATGGTGCGGAGTGCTTTTACTCTTTGTTCAATTGGAGGATGTGTGTTAAAAAGACCTGCAAACGTACCAACTAATTTATGACCTTCTTTAAAGGGATTGACGATATAAAGATGGGCTGTGGCTTTATTGGCAACTTCAAGCGGTTCTTTGTCAGCCGAAATCTTAAGAAGTGCATCGGCAAGTCCATCGGGGTTTCTTGTTAAAAGTGCGCCTGAGGCGTCTGCTAAGAATTCTCTTTTTCTTGAAATAGCCAGTTGAATTAAAATAGCAATAATTGGAGCTAAAATTGCCAAAACTAAAGCTATAATCATAAAGATAGCATTTGATGAATTATTTTCGTCTCTGTCTCCCCCACCACCCCACCAAGTAATTCTGATAAACCAATCGGCAAGAAGGGCTACCGATCCAACCAGAATTGAAACTATTGTCATTAGTCTTGTATCATAATTGCCAACATGCGACAGTTCATGGGCCGTAACACCCTCAAGTTCAAGTTTGGAAAGTTTTGCTAAAATTCCTTTAGTAAATGCAATCGAAGCATGTTGTGGATCCCGACCGGTAGCAAAAGCGTTGGGAGCAGTATCATCAATTGTATAAATTTTGGGCATGGGAAGACCGGAAGCAATGCAGAGGTTCTCAACTGTACGAAAAAGCGTTGGATTATCCTTTTTTTGAATTTGCTTGGCACCAGAAATGGTCATGACAATTTTATCGCTGTTGTAATAGGTGAAAAAATTCAAAATGCCTGCAATGATTAGGGCAATTCCGGAAAAACCTAAAGCAGAGGGTCCTCGAAAGCCTAAGGCATTTGTGAAAATATAAACAACAAAAGTTATAAAAAAAGCAAAGGTGAGCATTATCAGCCAGGTTTTAAAGCGATTGGCAGAAATTTGGGTATAGGCTGTCATTTCAAAAGAATTATATCAGCAGGTCGCCTCAACATAAATGTTGATGACGCTCCTCTGATGTAATTTCTTTCACTTTCCTCAAGAAATTATACCTTAACGAAGCTTTATTTCGAAGATATCTAACTTGATTATTTAAGACAGATATTATATTTTTATTAGTTGAGACTTGATCAATGAAGGCATTTTTAAAAGAACTGAAGTTTGAGTCCACTAAACCTACTTATATCTTAGACATAACTTACGATATTAACAAAGCAATCAAAAAAACTTCTGTTACGCAAGGATTTGTTTTTGTAAATACTAAACACACTACGCTGGGCATTGTTGTTAATGAAATAGCAGAACCTAATTTGCTCAAAGATATCTTAAACCACACACTTCACTCAATTCCGGAAGACAATCGATCCACCAGAGTTTCCGGAAACTATCAACATCCGACAACTGACTATAGACATCGTTGTCAGGATAATCCTTATTGTAATGAAATAGATGAGGATTATAACGCTGCAGCTCATATTAGAGCTCTAGTCTTTTCTCATTCGAGCGTAGTAGTTCCGATTTTAAATGGAAAGCTAGAACTGGGAAAATATCAACAAGTAGCAGCTTTTGAATTTGATGGAAGAGACGGGTCGGGGAAAAATCCAACTAGAAAACGGATAATTCAAGTATGGATCTGCCCGGCCGAAAGTGTTACAAAGATCGATTAATCCAAAGTATTTAATTTACCCCGAAAATCGGCAAGATTTTGATAACCTTTTTTCTTCATAAAATTACTAAGTTGATTTTGAACTCTAGCAAAAATGCCTGGACCTTTTTGCAAAAAAGCTGTACCGATCTGTACTGCTGAGGCACCTGCTAAAATCATCTCGAAAGCATCGATACCCGAATAAACTCCGCCAACGCCGATAACCTGTATTTTATCAGCTAAAAGCTGGTAAAACATGCGTACATTAGCCAAGGCCGTGTATTTGATATAGCCTCCTGCGATACCACCAAGCCCTCCTTTGGGCTTAATTAAAACCTTTTCTGTTTGCGGATTAATAGCCAGACCATTACCAATAGAATTAACGCAAGTAACGAACTTAACAGGATATTTTTTGATTATATTGGCCATTTGTTCAAAATGAGTAAGGTCAAAATATGGAGGAAGTTTGACGCCAAATGGTTTTTTAGTAACTTTTGAGACAGAATCCAGTAATCTATCCATTTCTTCAAAATCGTAACCGACAATCGGCTTTCCAATAGTGTTAGGGGAACCGGGATTAAATTCAATTAAATCCACTGGTGTGTCATTGAATGCTTTAAACATGATAATGTTGTCTTTTGGCGAGAGACCGCAGATGCTGGCGATAAGTGGTTTTTGGTATTTTTCTTCGAGAATTTTTGAAAATTTAATATAGGCCCTATAGCCTAAATTAGGCAAACCCATTGAATTGATAGAACCATATTTAAGATTTACACAACGCGGGGCCGGATTACCTTTTCGTGGTGCAAGTGTGCAGGATTTCATTAGTACGGCACAGGACTTTGATTTTGCAAGATTTTCAAGATCCAATAGTGTTTCATCTCTGACTCCGGAAGCATTAAAAACACACCCATCCAGTTTAACTCCGGCTATTTTTGTAGAAATATCAATCATTTATTCAAATCCCTGTCTATTGGCCCAATTTTTGGGGTCTTTGGTCCAATCGAAAATAATCTTAGCCTGCTCTGGTTTTAAAAACCCTTGAGAAACCGCCACTTGGATAACTTCATTGAGATTAGTAAGAGGATGAAATTTAACTTTTGCTTTTTGGAAATTTCGATCGGCAACTGTGAAATTATGTGTGTAAATAGCAACTTCGTCGTTAATTCTTGCACCGAGTTTTCTTAAAGCTTCTATGACTCTTGTCGATGAACCTGCCGTCGAAACCATATCCTCAACAACCAAAACTTTTTGTCCTCTTTTGACTTGCCCTTCCACCTGATTTTGCCTACCATGGTCCTTAGGTTTTGCTCTAACATAAACCATTGGCAGATTGAGTTTTTGAGCAATCCAGGCCGCATGAGTAATTCCTGCAGTGGCTACTCCAGCAACAACATCTGGCACTCCAATTTTCCTGATTGTATCCACTAAGTATTTGATAATTAATTCTCTTTCTCGCGGCATAGATATCAGAAGTCGATTATCTACATAGACAGGACTTAAAATGCCTGAATCAAATTTGAAGGGTTGCTGCGGTCTAAAAATAACCGATCCAATATCAAGCAAAATTTCGGCGACTTCTTTTGCGACTTTATAATCGCTTGCGCTCTTGTAAACTTTTTTCATAATGACGAGGTCTTTAGGCCTCGAAGTTTATCGGTATTTGTTGATTTCATCTTTTAATCTTTGGGCGGCTTTTTGAGGATCTTGAGCATAAATTATGCCGCGTGAGGCGCTGATAATCAACCCCTTTTTAGTTTTTGTTAATCCGTACTCGAGGGTTTTTGGCAAATCGCCACCTTGAGCTCCAATACCGGGAACTAGAAAAATCATCTCTCTGGCAATTTCTCTTAACTTTCTGATCTCTTGCGGCCAAGTTGATCCGACCACCAAACAAAGATTGTCATATTTTTTATAAAGTTTTACTGCTTCCTTGGCAACTTTTAGATATAAAGGTTCGCCATTAACTTTATGATCTTGAAATTGAGAAGCACCCGGATTTGAAGTGCGGCAAAGAACAAAAACCCCCTTATTTTTTCTTTCCAGTAAAGGTTCAAGTGCATTTAATCCTAGATATGGACTAACTGTTACCGCATCAACAGCCAAAAAATCAAAAACTTCCTGGGCGTACTTTTCATTAGTGCTTTCAATATCTCCCCTTTTAGCATCAAGAAGTACGGGGATGTCTTGATAATTCTTATGGATGTAGTTAATAGTTTTTTTTAAATCCTCAAGGCCTTTTAACCCGGCGGCGCTATAAAAAGCAATTTGAGGTTTAAAGCAACAGACAAGGCCGGCTGTTTGGTCAACGATTGCTTTATTGAAATCAAACTGGCTTTGGCCTTGTTCGAGTTTTTGAGGATCTGGGTCCAACCCGACGCAGAGAAGGCTGTTGTTTTTGTTGATAGCTTTTTCGAGTTTGTCTTGGAAAATCACTAAACTTCCTGTTTGAGACAATCGGCGATTAAGGACGCAATTGAGACGACTTCGAACTTGGGGCTCTTTTTAATTTGAGCAATGCTGTCAGTAACAAATATCTTATCAATCGAACTTTGCTCAAGTTTTTTAACACCGTCCGCAGCAAAAACTCCATGGGTGGCGCAAACAATGATTTTTTTGACACCTTTTTGTTTGAGGGAATTGGCGCTTTCGATAACTGTACCGCCGGTTGAAATAACATCGTCAATAATAATTGCTGTCTCACCCAACACTTCGCCGGTCATCGACAACACTTCCATGTGATCTCTGACATGGGTATATCGATGTTTTTCAATCACTGCCAAAGGCAAATTTAAGATAGCCGCAAAATTCCTAGCCCGTTTAACTCCACCCACATCAGGAGCAACAACAATTGCGTTAGTCAATTTTTCCTTTTTGAGTCTTTCGGCCAGTATTCCCAAAGCTGTTAAGTAAATTACTGGCACTTCAAAAAAACCAACGATAGCGTCGGCATGCAGATCCAGACAAACGACTTTATTGATGCCGCTTGAGATTATTAAATCGGCAATTACTTTGGCCGAAATCGGCTCTCCCGGTCTATTCTGTTTTTCCTTACGACTATAACCAAAGTAAGGAATAACTGCAGTAATTTTATGCGCACCACTTCTTCTTAAGGCATCGGCAATTAAAGCAAGTTCGATAATGTGATTGTTAACCGGATGGGAATTTGATTGCAAAACAAAAACATTGGAGTTGTTGACTTCCTCTTCTACCCAAACATCAATTTCGCCGTCGGCAAAAACCCCCAGGTTAATTTTCCCAAGAGTAATTTTTGATATTTTTGATATTTTTTGAGTAAGCTCGGGATTCGAAGAACCGGCAAAAATTTTTGGAGAGATCATCTGCCCTTTAGAATTTAACCTTGATATCTTTTTTAGCCTCTTCTTCCGCTTCGAAAAACTCTTCCTCACTAAAACCCATGAGCCTGGCAACCATTACATTGGGGAAAATTTTGATTTTGGTGTTGTAATCCAGCACATTGGCATTATAAAACTGGCGGGAAGCGGCAATTTTTGTCTCTGTATCCGAAAGTTCTTCCTGAAGTTCTTTGAAGTTCTCTGAGGCTCGCAGATTGGGATAGGCTTCTGCAATTGCAAACAGACTTTTAAGGGCTCCTGAGAGCATATTATCGGCAGAAGCTGCCTCTTTTGGGCCTTTAGCTCCTAACAGGGTAGAGCGAGCTTTGGTGACATTTTCAAAAACCTGTTTTTCGTGTTTGGCATAACCTTTGACAGTTTCAATAAGATTGGGAATTAAAGAAGAGCGTCTTTTGAGTTGAACTTCAATACCAGACCAGGCCTCTCTGATTCTGATTCTGGCTGTAACCATGCCGTTGTAGAGAAACCAAAGATAAAGTGCTAAGAGAACGACAACAGCAACCAAAATCAAAGTGGGCGACATAACGGCCTAATCATAACTGAACCATTTTTTAAATTCAAGCCAGGGTAAAGTATTGATTATATCCTTAGCGCTAGCCCAACCCCGTCTGGCAACAGCCACGCCAAAACGCATATTATCCATTTGGCTAACTTCATGCGAATCAGTGTTAATGATAAGTTTGACGCCGACCTTGGTGGCTTCTTTTACTAAAACATCCGGTAAATCGAGACGATTGGGCCAGGCATTAACCTCCAATATTGTTTTAGTCTTGAGGCATTCTTCAAATACCTCCCGCCAATCTACTTCGTAAGCTTCTCTTTCTTGAAGCTTCCTACCTGTAGGATGAGAAATTACCTGAACATATGGTGACTGACAGGCGGTGAGAATTCTTTTGGTCATTGTTTTTCGGTCCTGCCGATGGCTTGAATGGACTCCGGCAATCGCACCGTTAAGTATTTTTAATCCCTCATCCGGTACCGAAAGTGCACCATTTGCTAAAATATCAATTTCCAATAAATTAAGAAGCTTAATCTCTTGATGCTTAGATCTTAACTTTTCGATGGCATCTGTACGTTTTTTAATTAACTCGATAATCTGTTGCCTGCTGTGAGTTGAATAACCGGGTGAATGATCGGACAAGCCGATATATTCGTAGTCTAAGGTTTTGGCCTTGGCGATAATCTCTTCAAAACTATTGGCACCCGGGTCATGACTTGGTTCAATTGGGAAATCGGAATGGAGATGGATATCGCCTTTAATATCGTTAAGCTTAACCAAATGAGGTAACTTATGGCTAGATGCCGCTTCAATTTCGCCAGTGTCTTCGCGAAGCTCGGGAGGAATCCAATCCATTCCTAAAAACTGATAAAAATCCTCCTCCGTTGGGAATTTTTTAAGTACTCCCTTGACCTTTATACCGTATTCTGAAAGTGATAAGTGCTTTTTTTGGGCTAACTCGCGCAGATGAATATTATGGTTTTTTGAGCCTGTAAAATGCTGCAGCAGGGCTCCAAATGCCTCTGGTGGTTGAACCATTAAATCAATCTGAATACCGTTTTTTAAAATAACCGATGATGTTTTCGGGCCTGCTTCTAAAATCCTGCCAACTTCCCTAAATTTAGTAAAATGCTTAATTATTTTCGGGGCATTTTTTGAGGCCACGGCAATATCGATATCACCGACTGTTGCCACCATTCGACGAAGCGATCCTAAAGGCTCTGCTCGTTCACACTGGGGAATTAATTTCAAATGATTGAGAACCCGCTGGGCAGTTGAAAATGCCAATGGTAATAAATGACGATTTTCACGCCCATGATACTGGGCAATTGATCTTAAAATATCCTGTTCACTTTTTTGACCGAAACCTTCGATAGCTTGAATTTTGCCTCCCTTGGCAGCTACCTCCAAATCTTTAATATTTTTAATTTTTAATGACTTGGCAAGCTTGTAAGCACTTTTTGGACCCATTCCACCAATATCCAAAAGCTCAAACATCCCTTCTGGCAAATCTTTTTTAATTTCCTGAAAATGCTTAACTTTACCTGTTCTGAAAAGTTCATCTAAATGCGATTGGATACTTTTTCCAAAACCCGATACTGTATCTAATTTGCCATCATCCCAAAGATCTTTGAGTTCGGAAGTTGCATGCTCGATGCTATCGGCGGCTTTATCGTAGGCGATAATCTTGAAATAATCGTTTCCTTTGACAGTGTAAGCTGCCGAAATTGAGCGAAAAAGCTTGGCTATTTCTTTGTTCGAGAAAAAATGGGCCATCTAATTTAAGGGTACCACGAGTACCAAGTGTATCACGAGTACCAAGGGGATTAAGCAACAACAATTGACCATAGCTTCAAATTCTAGTAAACTACAGTAGCTTATTTTGGCAATTTAAAATATTCTTTTATATCAAAATACCGAAGGTATTTTGAAGAGGACGAATGACGGAACGTTATGAGTTTTGCGATGGCAAAACGAATAAAGTGAAGTCCATTCGGACGAGGTCGCGTAGTGTAGCTGGTTTAACACGTCACCCTGTCACGGTGAAGATCGCCGGTTCGAATCCGGTCGCGACCGCCAAAGCCAACAAAACGAACCTATTTGGCTATCTTGGCAACTAGCCCTAAATGTGTTAAGTTAAAACACATAAACTTTTCTTCTGCCCTTTAACCTTCCTGCCTGAAAGGAGGTCGAGATGGCAAAAAATACCCTTGCACAAATTAGTAAATCCTTAAGAAAAATTAAGTGGCAAGAATCCTACGCTTCTTTTATTTTGGGAGCAATCATCGTTATCGTTTTGGGACTTTTAATCGCTAACTTTTTCTCAAGAAGAGGCCAGAAAATCGACATGGGCCAGGCAACAACACAGACTGAGGAACAGGCTAAAGCGGAAGCAAAGCAGGAATACAAGGTTGTTGCAGGAGATTCCTTATCGAAAATTTCAGAAAAATTTTACGAAAGTCAGGAATTATGGCCTGTTTTGGCAAAAGAGAACAACATTGTCAATCCTAATGTAATATTCGTTGACGCTACTTTGAAAATCCCAGCAAAAAGTGATGCGCAAAAGCTAAAGACCGAGATGGCAACAACCAGCTATAAGGTTCAAAGCGGCGACACCCTGTTTTTAATAGCCGAAAAAGTCTACGGTGACGGTTCGAAATGGACAATTCTGGATCGAGCTAATAATGTTGGACGCCTGCCAAACGGCAATCCGCTGATCTTTACCGATAGTACCTTAGTTATCCCCCGCTAAAATTAGTGTATAATTGAGGCAAATTTGCGGGTATAGTTGAGTGGAGCAATGCTGCCTTCCCAAGGCAGAGACAGGGGTTCAATTCCCCTTACCCGCTCCATGCGAATTTAATCGAACTAACAAATTTTAGCTTCAAACAGTCGCTAAAATTAGTTAAAATTCGATCCTATAACTAAGAACCCTAACGGGAATTGAACTGGCCTTAAACTATCGATTTCTCTTCTTAATCGGACTCTTCAAAACCTCCCATCCATTTTGACCCATAAAATTCTTGCATAATTGCACAGCTTAATAAATAAACAACTTCTTGTATGTCTTTTAGCTCTTCTTCAGACGCATGAGGATAATATTTCTTGATTACTTCAAGCGGTAACATATTCCGATTTTCACCTCCTTACAAGCTTCGCATAAATATCCCTTTACTTTTGAACGAGCTTATAGTATAATAATCCTAATGGGAATAGAGAGTGGACCAAGTGGTTATGTTGATAGGCCACGAACAGCTGAAGCTCGTATTGAAGGAGAACTAGAATCTAGTTTCACCGAAATTGACATGGATCAAGCGGCCCATGTTCCTCTTCGTGATATTACTTGGCCAGCCGCTAGTCTTACTGTTAGACAAGTAGGTACTTATAATATGCCTGAACGTTTCGGCTTATCTAGCAATGTTCAATTGTATACGGCTGAGTTAGAATATAAAGGAAAAAACGGAAGAAAACGTAAGTCAAATCTCTCTCTAACTACTTCTAAAGCAAAACCAGTCTTCTTCACAGGTACAACAAACGGGTTTTATGCACATGATCCCTTAATGGGCGGCAAAGAGAATCCTTTTTATGTAGTAGGCCTTCAAGTAGACGAGCTTGCAGAAAATATGAGTAGAATGTCAGCAACTTGGCATGAATTAGGTCACGTTGCTCTTTTTCACACTGATGCGGATATACAATTATTAAGAGCTGCTATTTCACTTCAAGGAAAAGATTTACCATCAGTTGCTCTAGCAAATGCTTACGGCAATGAACTTGCTCATGCTTTACCCTATGGATTACGAGAACAAAAAACTCCACTCGTTATGAACCGACACACTTTATTTCAATTACGAGGAAGAAGTCATCACACTGAAAGAGCAACATCTTTATTCCACGAAAGAAATGCTTGGGCTGTCGGAATGCATTTAGTCAGAACTAACGAATATCCAACCGGATTTCAGAAACCAGAATCCTATTTTGATTATGCTCGGCTCTGTCTAGCTACTTATGAACGTTACTATAATGAAGGAAAATTCGTAAGAGGTTGGAGATAAATTATCTATACTCCTCACAGAAGTCGAATTCCTGATATGCATGCTTATACAGTTTTTAGTCCTAAAGCATAAACTAAATCCGGTAATAGACCGTCAGATAAGCAAAGCTTGCCTTTTTCTGACGAAAAACGTAGGAATAATCTGATAAATTCTGGTAGTCTGGCTAAGATCACGTCAGGAGCTCATGATTTGACTTTCGTAGGAATTGAAGCGATTAGAGCCTTCCGGCAAGCCTTTTTCGCGTTCGAACCATTTTTTGATATACTCAACTAGTTAAAAATTGGTTGTCCAAAAAATGCAGGTATAGGCCAAAAGAGCACAGCATACCATAACCATGGGCTGGAAATGGTCTCCCATAATGTAAAATTAGGGTTAAAATAGTCCTGCCATGCATAGTACAACAAACCAATCATAAAATAAATAATTATAACTGCGGTTACTATGAGGAAGCTCTTCATAGATTTATGATAGCATAAATTTGACTAGATTACAGAGGTTCTAATTTACGGCTACTAGTTTCCAATGTTTTGTAAAGTTACTTTGTAATGCTCTTTTTCCACAGGCGCAATCGTGCTAAAATAGGTTCGAAGATCGCCTACTAAGGCGCTCAAAAAAATTTTCAACTAAAAAATTATTCAGTTGCTGCCTTACACCGCTAATAATATTCCATATTCTACTTCGGAGGTAGAATTGAGCCTCTACTTTGTTTATCAGCGTTTGGCATTTCGAGAGTTTGACTGTATAATGCAAAGTTAGGGAGAAAATATGCCTAAGGAAACAGATCATGCATTACGAGTATCTACTAGGCATTTATATCGGCAAGGAGATTGTAATACTCATATTATAGGAGGAGTTTTGCATGCAGTCGACGATATCATAGTGACATTAGCTCAACGGTTAAGGCAACACGATCCCCAGTTCAAGAAAGTTTATGACCTTCAAGCTGCAAGAAAGCGACGTTACCCAAAGGGCACTTAAGCCTATTAGGACCTACTTATTACTTTTCATTTGAATCTAAAAATCTAAAAAGCTACAATTGTTAGATATATGCCGACGTAGCTCAGCTTGCACTGCCTATATTGCCGACCTAGCTCAACGGTAGAGCAATGCTTTCGTAAAGCATAGGTTGAGGGTTCGATTCCCTCGGTCGGCTCAGTAATGGTATATACATATCTAATCAAGAGCCAGAAAGACGGAAGTTTCTATATTGGAATATCGATTACTCCATATAAACGTATAAACTTTCATAATAGGGGTGGCTGGTGTATTTAAAAGCGCACAATGACTATCAATCAGCTCGCAAACATGAATCTTGGTTGAAAAAGAAAAATAAAGAGTATAAAAATAGATTAGCCGAAGTAGCTCAGCTTGCCCCGCCAGTATTAGGCGGGGTAAAGTAGAGCAACCGTTTTGTAAACGGTAGGTCCTCGGTTCGATCCCGAGAGGTGGCTCAAAAAGCGGCGGGCCACGTCAGACGTGGCGGGCAGGTAAAAGGCTTAAATGATTAAAAGAACACCAAGACTTGAACGCTTATCAAGGAGAGAAGAGAGAAAAGTAGTCAAAAGAATTGTCTATTTATCTCTCTTCAGTATTATACTTGCTGTTTTTTTAATTACCCTTGGTATCCCCCTACTCGGGAAATTTGCCGATTTTTTAAATTTAGTTTTTAGAAAAAACGAAATTTCGCAAGTAGATTCAAAATCAGCACCCCGTCCGCCAGTACTTGATTTGTTCCTCCAAGCAACCAATAGTGCCAATTTGACCATTTCCGGCTTCTCTCAGGACGAAACAAAAGTTGTAATTTATAACGATTCACAAAATGTAGGTGAAGCCGAAGTCGTAAGTGGAAAATTTCAATTCGAAAACCTGAAACTTAAAGACGGACAAAATGAAATTAGCGCTAAGGCTATTTCCAAATCCGGTAAAGAGAGTGATTTCTCTCAAGGGGTAAAGGTTATTTTGGACAAAGAACCGCCAAAACTGGAACTAGAGTCTCCATCCGAAGGGCAGTCTTTTTCTCAAGATAACCGAATAAGAGTTAGCGGTAAAACGGATAAGGACGCCCAAATTTATGCAAATGGTTTTTTGGCAAGTGTTACGCCTGAGGGTAATTTTGAAGTGTTAGTCCCTGTTTTAGAAGGCGAAACAACCATCGAAATAAAAGCAACTGATGACGCCGGAAATACTAAAGTCGAAAGCCGCAAGGTAAATTTCAAGAAATAAACTTAATAACCAGAAACAGGAAACTATAAACAAGAAACATTTTATGATAGAAATTTGTGTTTCAAGTTTAAAATTAAATGTTTCTAGTTCTTTAGGCTACCCAATAGCCATTAACAAATCTCACCGCGAGTATTGCCTGCAAGGTTAGCAAAACCGCCCAAATAGTCAGTCTTAATTTAGGTTTTGTTTCTAAATATTGACCTATTATTACAAATGTTCCAAGTGATGCAAGTAAATACCTGGGCATGCTGGTTAAAGTACCAGTTGACGCAGGGATTAAAATTACGAGCATTGAAAATATCCAAAGAGAAGATGAAATCTTTCTAATACCTACTATCAATATTGTCAAAAACAGTAAAGTTAACAAAAGATCAAAGTAATCGTAGGCAGTTCTTGGTTCAGCAGTAAGCGGTGCTGGTAAATAGGTAAAAATTGTCGATATAGGGTCAACTACTTGCCGCAGCCAAAAAGATTGGACGTTCAAAAATTTGAGAGGGTCGTTTACCTTATAAAAGAGATAAACACTATATGACACAAACCCAAAAGAAGCTACTGAAATGTGTAAGAAGTATCTGTTTAACTTTTTTAAGTTAAAATTTATTTTTGAAAAGTATGAATAAATCAACGAAACAGTAAGCATAATTCCTATTAACCTGGTTAAACTGGCAAGACTTGCAAAAATCGCTGATAATAAAAACTTTTCATCTTTTAAAAATTTAAGGGTTAAGATAACTAAGAGCAAAAAAATCGACTCGGAGTAATAAGAAACGGCAAAAAAGCTTGTCGGAAAGACTAAATAAGTAACTGTGGCAAAAAAAGCGATATCTTTTGAATATTTATCTTTTATGAATTTATAAAAGATTAATAGGAAGGTAACAAAAGCGATATTGGAAATTAATAATCCGGATAATAAATAGTTGCCATTTAAAATTAGTGCAAAAAATTTAATTAATGCCGGAAAAAAGGGAAAAAAAGCAAAATCACTATTTAAAAGATAGCCTTGGTTGGCAATTTGAAAGTAATGGCCGCCGTCCCATTGAGCTTGTGATTTCCAAAAATCAAATTGACGTCCAGGTCCAATTGCGCCAAGTGCGCCGTTGGCAACTAATGGAAACGTAAAACTACCTAGATAAGTTATCAAAAGTAAGCCAAGACGCCAAAAAAGGAAAATTTTAAGTATCATAAACCTGGATTAATCCTAAAATAAACCATAATATCAGCATTATTTGTGGAAAAAACAAAGAGTTAACAAATTGCGAATGAACTAAAAGTGCCAAGAAAATAGAAAAGCTGGCCAAATGCAGAGGATCTTGTCTTGCTCTTTTTGCGAAAATTCGCAGTATTGTCAACAGAAAAAATAAATAAAAAGATAAACCGACAATGCCGGTCGTTGCCGCAACTAATATAATACTCGAATCAGAACCTGCCCCCGAATGGCCACCCAAAGGCTCATCCGGTGAAAAAAAGCCATATCTTTCTTGAGCATATCTGTAAGTATTAAAACCGACCCCAAAAAGTAGATTGTCTTTAAAAATCGCAGCGCCTTTCTGCCAACTTTCAAGTCTGGCTTTAGCGGTCTCATCCAAAGTAAAGGCACCGATAATCCTTGATCTAACCTGGCCAATTAACAAAAAGGCAACTAAAAATAAGGTAAGAATACTTATCAACAGTTTTGGCGATTTCAAAATACCAATAGTAGTAACTGCCACTAATAAAGCCAAGTAAGAACTTCGGGAAAAAGTAAGAATTAGAGCTATAAATGAGATAGCAGCAACAAAAGGATAAAAACCGAAAATTTTTTTCCCTTTTTGATATAAATATAGCGAAATCGATATTGCAAATATGACTACAAAAATCATCCCTGAAAAGTTAGGATCCAAAAGGGTACTTGCAATTCTTTGCTGGTGAGGATCCCAACCGTAAACAGTTAAAAAGGATAAATTTGGCAAAAGAACAAACTGGAAAAGACCAACGACAGTAAACAATGTACCGATAGAAAGAATAATTTTAAACCATGAATGGACTTTTTCATAAGTTACTACATTAAAAATAACTACTGACAGAAAAAAATAAAAAATAAACCTTATTAAAAATAATGAAGATATCAATATTTCACTTAGCTTAAAGGTGCCGGCGGCTAAAAAAGTTGAAGCGCTGGCAGAAAGTATAAAAAGTAATGCCGGAAAGAAAATCTTATTTTCAATCTTTAATGATTTTTTAATCGCAAGAGCATATATAATAAATGTTAAATCTGTTGCCAGAACGAAAATATCGGCAAGAGTAATAGCCCCTGATGCCCCTAAAAACGGTAATCTAATAAGTTGACCAGAGATTATTGAAACAAGAACGGCAATTAAAAGAAGAGAAATTGCTTGCATTAGTGAGTTTTCCGCAGTTTGTGCACGCACCAGGACTTGAACTTGGGAGATCCCGCCTAAATTTAGTGGGCTCATCAGGACTCGAACCTGAGGCCTTTCGCGTGTGATGCGAATGCTCTACCAACTGAGCTATGAGCCCAAAATTTTTGGCGGGCTGCTCTGCCACTGAGCTATGCGTGCGTTCTGCCCAATTGAAGCAATTTTAACATATAAGTATAATTAAAAAATGGACATTCGCCAAACTCTTTGGGCAGTAATTCGTGAAATTATCCAAACAGCTTTAGTTTCACTGGCTATTTTCCTTTTTGTCTATGTGTTTTTAGTTCAACCTCATCGGGTTAAAGGCGAATCAATGCTTCCCAATTTTTCAGATGGAGAATTACTCTTAACTGAAAAAGTTAGCTATTATTTTTCAAAACCTGCCCGTGGAGATGTAATTGTTTTTGAAGCCCCGAATGCCCATAAAGTAGATTTTATTAAACGCATCGTCGGACTGCCTGGGGAAACTGTAAGTATTGAAAACGAAACTGTAGAAATCAACGGCCATCCACTTTCCGAAAATTATACAAATTCTGCCACACAAGGCAATTCAACAATAACGCTTGATCAAAACCAATACTTCGTACTTGGTGATAACCGTAATTCCTCATCCGATTCAAGATCGTTTGGCCCGATTAACAAAAGTTCTTTCCGGGGAAGAGCCTGGTTGGTTTATTGGCCGATAATCAAAACTGGCGGTTCAATGGGGGTAAGATTCGTCTCAAAGAGAGAGTATAGCATCCCTGATACGCTTAATGACTTTTGAAGTGGATTCAAGGTTACCCTTAGCAACAAATTGAACCTTGCCTTCAATTCTTGACTGGCTAATCTTAGCCTTAACTAAAACGCCATCGCTTGACAACCTTTGTGATAATTCCTCTTGAAATTTATCAAGTTCTTCATTTTCGATCCTTAAGGCCTGAGTTTTTTGTTTAGGCGCGATATTTTCTCTGGCTTTCATCTTGCGGGCAAGTTCCTCGGCACCCCTCACAGATAAATTTTTACTGAGAATTATTTTATATGCCTCAAGTATTAAATGAGGATCTTCCAAAGAAGCCAGCGCCCTTACATGGCCTTCGGTAGTAGCTCCTGTTGCCAGCGCATCCTTTAAAACATCGGGGATTGTCAAAAGCCTAAAGGTGTTGGAAACATAAGGAGCGCTTTTGCCAATTTTGACGGCAATTTCACCGCTTGTTAGGCCGAATTCTTCAATAAGCCTTTTAAAAGCCTGAGCGCGCTCCAGAGGATTCAGATCAACTCTTTGAACATTTTCAATAATGGCCATCTCCAGCATTCCCTGCGGAGTTGTTTCTTTAATAATTACCGGAACCTTTAGGTGGCCTGCAATTTTAGCTGCTCGCCACCTGCGCTCACCGGCAATTATTTGATATCCGGCCGGCGTTTTGGCAACAACCAAAGGTTCCAAAACGCCATGTTCTCGGATGGAATCAACAAGCTCGACTAAAGAATCAGGGGTAATCAATCCACGGGGCTGAAGCGGATTGGGTTGTAGCATGTCAAGATCAATTTCAAAGATTTGGTTTTCTTCCACCTTATTTTAACTTACTATTTCGACATATTTTTTGCCGAATTTCTGCTTAAAAGCAACTATACCTGATTCGACTGCCAATATTGTATGATCACGCCCTATCATTGTGCCGCGGCCCGGGTAAAATTTGGTACCTCTTTGACGAATGATGATATTTCCAGGAGAAGCGCTTTGCCCACCAAAAACTTTCACGCCCAAGCGTTTGCCGGCCGAATCGCGATTTTTAACTGTCGCTCCGCCACCTTTTTTATGTGCCATGGTTCTCTTGGGATTTTACTTTTATTTTCACAAACTGTCAACGCTTTGGTTGTTTATAGATTGATATAGTTTGTAGCAGGAATGTTAACTAGACCTGGATTTTTTCGATCAAAACTTTTGTTTTGGACTGCCTGTGGCCCCTGATTCTCAAATAATGGGACTTAGATTTAAATTTGACTACTCTTACTTTTTTACTCTTAAAATCTTCTAATATTTTGGCTTTGACTGCAGCTTTTTCAAGCAAGGGTTTACCAATTTTGAGGGTTCCATTTGAACTAACAAGAAGAACCTCGTCAAATTTAACCGAGTCCCCTTCTTTTTTACCTATTTTCTCAACTTCTAGAGTCTCGCCTTCTTGGACTTTATATTGCTTGCCGCCAGTCTTGATAACTGCCCATGTATCCATAGAAGTGAATTTTAACATTTAACTTGTTAGTACTCAACTAAATCATTGACGATTAAATCTTATAATTGAAAAAATTACTCCTAATAAAAAAAGTGTAGATATCAGTGAAGATCCACCATATGAATAAAGCGGTAGAGTAATTCCGGTTATTGGTAAAAGTCCCATATTCATGGAGATGTTAACTGTATATTGAAGAATTAAGAATGAAGCTGTACCAACTATAACTAGTTGTCCGAAACGGTCAACCGAGCCTGTAATTTTTAGAATTTTATGAATTAAAAAGGAAAAAAGGATAATAAGAAGTACACCACCCAAAAAACCCAATTGTTCAACAGTTGCTGCAAAAATAAAATCGCTTTCGGCCTCCGGCAAAAATTTGAGCCCAGACTGAGACCCACGACCTAAACCACGACCTATAAACTCACCAGAACCAACTGCAATTTTTGACTGAATAAGATGATAACCAGTTCCTAAGGGATCAGCACTAGGGTTTATAAATGTTTTGATTCTGGCCTGTTGATACGGAGCAAGTAGTTTGAACAAAATTGCCCCTAAAATTAGCAGGGATATAGATAGATAAGTTAGATGTTTTGGACGAATTCCGCAGGCAAGTGAAATTCCAAACCAAATTCCCAAAATGGCCAAAACATTGCCAACATCCGGCTCCCAAAAAATCAAGCTAATCACAGGTAAAATAATTAAGAAACTATAAATTAAGTTTTTAAAATCCGCTGCCGATCTTTCTAAATAAAAAACGGCAAGTATGAAAATAGTACCGACTTTGGCAATTTCTGAAGGCTGAAAGCGAAATATTCCTAAATCAATCCAGCGTACTGATCCGCGCACCGGCTCTCCCACTAAAAATAACAGTGAAAGAGTAAAAATTGCCAAAAAGTAAAAAGGGATAGAGAGCTTTCCCCAAATTTTATAATCCAGAAACGAGATTAAGAATAAGGTAACTAAACCAATAATCCAAAAAACAAATTGATTGGCGGCGAGATTTTTATCAATCGAGAAAATCACTAAAAGAGAAAGTGAACCGATTGCCAAAATTACTAAAAACAACAAAGCATCCCATTTTTTTTTCATCAATTTTAGATATTTTTATGAAGTCTAACCTATTCTAATTTCTAGCTTTGAGGATTTTATCAACCTCTTAGCCAAAGTTTCGCGCTTGATGTAATCTTCAAATTCTTTCGGCCAAGAAGGTAAACGGACAATAATTTTCTCACTAAGATTACAGCCTGCCTCTTTTCTAGCCTGCTGAATTTGCCGAACAATTTCCCGAGCTTGCCCTTCAGCTAATGCTTGATTGCCGGCACTTTTAAGATGTGTGATATTACCGCTAACAGCAAATTCTTTCCCTATCCCTTTAAATATTCCCTCATACTCTAATTCTTTAACATTGACTTCATCTCTGAGTATTTTTAAAACGCTTTCCGAGATTGGTGCTGGTCCTTCATACGTAATATTGATTAGAGGAATTCTTACTTTAATCTCGCTCATTTTTCTAAAGGCATGAATTACAGATGCGAGTTTTATTGCATTTTCCATGTCCTTCTCTATTTGCGGTTCTGATTTTAACTTTTCTAGATCGGGCCAGTTGGAAAGGTGAACTGATTGTTTACCTGTTAAATTCCTATATATCTCATCACTTACAAAGGGAATCATTGGCGCTAATACTTTTGAATACTCGGTTAATGTAATATACAGAGCTTGATAGGCATCATCTTTGTCCTGGGCATTTTCGGCTGTTGGACCAATTCTGTCTCTTGACCGTCTAACAAACCAATTTGATACGTCTCTGATTACAAAAATTTCTGCATTTCCAATTGCATCTGCAGCATTATACCGTTCTAGGGCCTTTTGAACATTTTCTATATTTCCTCTTAATCTTGAAAGTAACCAGCGGTCTAGTACATTTACAGGTTGAAATTTATCTTTGAGGGACCAATTTTCAGTATTGGCGTAGTTTACGAAAAATGCATAAACATTCCAAAGTCTTAAATAAAACCAACGTCTCACCTCATCTGCCCGATGGTAACCAAATAACAAATTGTCTACCGGATTCTGCCGTAGATACATCCAGCGCATAACATCAACGCCGATTTTATCTGCAGCATCGTTAAACTCGATGGCATTGCCTTTGCTTTTGTGCATTTCCTCACCTTTTTCGTCAAGAAGCGTGGCAAAACCTAAAACAGTTTTTGTGGGATTGGTGTTTTTAAGAACGGTTGACATGGCAATAAGACTGTAAAACCAATTTTTGAATTGACCAGGGAATGATTCGGTAATAAAATCGGCCGGAAACCAATCAGGCGGCATGGTTGAAAAAGGTACAATGCCGGCGTCAAGCCAAGGATTGCCAACATCGGGAATTCTGAAGGACACTTCCCGACACTTGGAACATCTGATCTTTACCGAATCAATCCATGGTCGGTGTGGTGAGTTCCCTTCAAATTTGTCCCAGCCTTCGACTGCTTTACTCTTGAACTCTTCTTTGCTTCCAATTACCTCAAAATTACCGCATTTTGCGCATTCCCAAACGGGCAGAGCCAGACCCCAATAGCGTTTTTTGGAAATAAGCCAATCTTGCATATTGGCAAGCCAATCAAGCTCGCGCTCCAAACCCCAAGATGGAATCCAGTTGATTTTTCTGGCAACTTTTATCATTTGTTGTCTTAAGGTCTCTTCCGACTTCTGACTTCCGACTTCTGACTTCCGATCCATGGCAATATACCATTCATCTACCACTCGCCAAACAAGTTCGGTTTTGCAGCGCCAGCAGACCGGATAACGGTGGGTATAGTCTTCAATTTTAAATAAGACGCCTTTCGCCTTTAGCTTTTCGATAACTAGGCTTGGATTTTCTTTGGCATTTTTGCCGGTTAGATCATCGAATCCTTCGATGTAGTTGGCTGATTCATCAATTGACTCAACGATGGCTAACTTTTCTTTTTTCGCCAAATCAAAATCTTCCTCACCCGCGCCAGGAGCGATGTGAACTAATCCTGTCCCCTCTTCGGCAGTAACTAGGTCTTTATCGGCAACGATTTTATGTTTGACTCCTTTAAGTGCCGGGAGTTCATCGAATACTCCTTCATAAGTAAGTCCGACTAATTCCTTGCCCTTGAGCAATTTTGGGGGTCTCTGATTAAAACCAAGTGATTTAGCTATGGTTGATTCGATGATTAAAGATTCTCCATTGATTTTCCAAAATCCATATTTAAGCTCTGGATTAACGGCAATGGCAACATTTGATGGCAGAGTCCAGGGCGTCGTTGTCCAGACGAGGAGGAACAATTGACCTTTGCCGCCGTTGGCGAGCCTCGCCCTTCGCGGGACTCTTGACTCTTGACTCTTGACTCTATACTTTACATAGACTGCCTTGTGAGTTATTTCCTGATATTCTTCGGTTAAAATCTCGTGCTGGGAAATGGCTGTGCCGCAGCGGGGACACCAGGGAACAGAATCTCTTCCCTTATATAAATATCCCTTTTGATGACAAACTTTTAAGAAATTCCAGATAGCATAGTTATTTTCATCGGATGAGGTGTGGTAGGAGTTGTCCCAGTCCATAAAATAGCCAAGACGCTTGCTTTGTTCAGTCTGGATTTTTGAATATTTTTTGACGCGCTCTTTGCAAAGATTAACAAATTTGTCGATGCCAAATTTTTCGATATCCTTTTTATTTTTAAAACCAAGCTCTTTTTCGACTTCGACTTCGACCCAAAGGCCCTGTTCGTCAAAGCCATTTTGAAAACGCTGTTTTGCGCCTTGCATATTGTAAAAGCGCTGCCAGAGATCCTTGTAAGTTCGGCCCCAGGCGTGGTGAACGCCCATGGGGTTGTTGGCAGTAATCGGACCGTCAAGAAAGGAGAATTTTTTCTTAGAGTTTTTGTTTTTTTCTAAATATTTTTTGACAATTCCCTCTTTATACCAATTCTCGAGCAGCCTTTTTTCCATAGCCACAAAATCCTGCTTGGGATCAACCGGTTTAAATTTGCCACTTTTTCCTACCATGTGTGTCATTATATCAGCAGATCACTTCAGTATGAATGCCAATGACGTTGCTTTATATTTAAATACCTGATAAACTTTGCCACACTTATGCCAGTAGAGAATCGAAACGTTCATAGGGTATTATCAGATCTATTAGTGAGGAGCTCAAGGGGCGCACTTAGGGAAGAATCGCGACATTTGCCTCCTCAGTTGAGAAGTTTTCCAGAACTACAAGAAGAGTCCAAATTAGCTGAAGAAGTTAGATTGGCTCAAGCAGCTGTATGGGACTCTGATGAAGCTCTCAAATTGATAAGTCAGCTCTATGGTGTTGGTGCTATTACCATGTCTGACTATTTAGCTCAAGGCGTAACCCCAGATTTAGTAGCAGGGATGGGAATTCTCGCCAAAGCACAATATTGTGAGGTAGATAAAAGTGCTATCAGAATCACAATTTCTGGGATGAGATTTGTGGAAGACCAACTTAGGGATTTTTAAGGTATTGATATTTCTTCTTTTTCAATTTTTTTTAAAGAAACTTGTTTCTAGACTTGACGGAAATTATTTTTATTTATTATACTTTTGCAAAGATTAAGGTTTTATTTAGAATCAAGCTGTAACCTTCAAAGTTTTTTCAAAAAAATCAGCAACCTCAGTATTTATTTTCTCAAGATCCACACCTCTGATGTCATGATTTGCGCCTTTGATAATTTCTAACTTTTTGACTTTGGAGTCTAAAGATTTGAGAAGTCTTTGGCTTTGGGCAAGAGGCACTACATCATCTTGATCACCATGAATAATTAAAGTAGGAGCTTTAATATTTTTGGCTTTTTGGTAAATATTGATATTTTTGGTTTCATGACGAAACCTTTTTCCACGATCATTGGAGATTTGCACCTTAGACCAATCTGATACCGGGGCTTTAAGAGCAAGCGCTTGAATTGGATGATCTGTTGCATAAAGTAGCGCGATGTAGCCACCGAAACTTGAGCCATAGATGGCAATTTTCTTTTTGCCTAAGGTTTTGATTGCAGATTTTAAGTCATCCAAACCGTAAAGTGGCGTAATCTCATCGATATTCCCTTGCGATTCTCCATGTCCAGTAAAATCAAATCTTAAAACCGAAAGTCCACTCTCAACCAACTTTTGAGCCAGAGCCCGGCTGGTAATCGGATTATCCTTTGAACTGTGAAATCCATGGCACATGATAATGGCTGGTGCGCTGCGATTCTCTCCCTCAAAAATTGCCGAAAGGTTCAATCCTCTTGAATTTTTGAAGCTTCTTCTTTCTCTAAACATAATTTTTCGAAAAACTATCACAATCTATGATATATCAGAAAATGTGATGAAATTAGATTCCAAAATACCTCCTGTAAGCTGCTTCATTTTCGAGACTGCCAACTTTTAAAATTTGGACTTCGTTGCCAATTTCAAATAACAATCTCAAATACTCAATTTCATCTTCACACTTAAAAGGAGTAAGATAAACGCTCCTTTGGAGTTTTAAAAACCTAAGTTTGTTCAACATAGTTCTAAACATTTCGCTATTTGCCCTTTTTCCAGTTTGGACATCATAAATTACCAGACGCCATTTGCCATCCCAATTTGATTCAAGCACCATTTCATCTATTTTATATCTTAAGAGTTTTTGTTTACCTTTATGGGTAATTTTAATTATCGGAACACCTTTTTCCTCTTTGACTTCTACCAGTTTGGAGCTTTGCATCCTTTTTATCACTTGTCTAAGCCTCCACAGATTAAACTTTTCCCATTCCTTTTGTCTTTTGTTTCTATCCGCTTCTTTAACAACATCAATAAAGGGTTTTGCCGCCATTGGTAGCCCCGGGAAAATAATACTTGCAGCTAGAAATGCACCCGCTCCTAATAGCATCAGAACTTCTTTTGTTTTCGGATCAATTTTAACCTGACTGATAACTTTCACAAATTAATAATATCTCAATTTCTGATATGTCAGAAAATGTGATGTTTATGCTATGGGGTTATGCGGAACCATATGGGATTATTTATCGAAGGGTTTAAATACTGGAGATTGAAAGCAAAACTATACCAATTAGGGTTACTATTATGCCGAAGATTTGTTGACGGGTAATTGAGTCTTTGAAAACTAGATATGCAAGTAATACAAAAATCGTCGGGTAAGAACCGGCTATAGGAGCGACTATTGACGTAAAACCTTTTTCAATTGCCAAATTAAAACTTAAGGCTCCAACTCCTAATAAGAAGGCATTTGCAAATAAAGGATAAAAAGACCCTTTAAAGTTAAAGTGAGTTAATTTAATTTCTCTCAATTTAATAAATAGCCATATTCCAGGTAAAGAAGCCAAAATGGAAATGTAACCTGGCCAAAACCAGCCTAATTCTTTTATAGGAATTTTGATAAATGCCCAGTAGATTCCCCAAGAAAGCATTGCAATTAGACCCATCCAGATTCCCTTATCGACAATTAACTTACGATTTATTAGATTTCTAATATCAAGAGTTGAACCGCCAAGACCAATAAAAATAATAACAATTGCCAGTGATTGCTGAAGTGAAACACTTTCGCCTAGGAAAATTATTGAAAGCAACACAGTAAGAGCTGCAAAAGATGCAGCAATTGTTCCAACTAAAGCAGCATTACCAACTTTCAAGCCTTCGTAAAAAGCAACAAGACCAATTGTGCCGATAAGACCAAGAGTCGTATTTAAAATTAATATTTGTAAAGTAAGATTTTGGAGATGACCAGTGAAAAATGGTATTAGAATACCGAAGATTGGAACTTGAAGTAATATATACCAAAATGTAGTTGAGTAAGCTCCAATTCTTCTAGTAGCTACAGTTCCGAAAATATCGCCTATCCCCCACCCTAAATACGAAATAAGGGCAAAAATTATGGCTTGCATTGGTTAATTGTAGCAAAAATATACTCTATTCGTGCTAAAATTCCACTTGTGACAGACAAGGAATTTAAAAAATTGGTGAGTGATGCGCTAAAGGATCTTCCTACTTACTTTAAAGAAAAGATGGAGAATGTAGAAGTTGTGGTTGAGGATTGGCCAAGTATGGAAATTGCCAAGGGAAGACTTCTTTTGGGACTTTATCAGGGAATTCCAAAACCTAAACGAGGCATAAATTACACAATGGTTTTGCCAGACAAAATAACAATTTTTAAGGGCCCAATTGAATTTCTCTCAAGGGGCAATGAGAATTCTATTAAAAGTTTGGTTGTGGATACTGTTAAACATGAAATCGCTCACCACTTCGGTATCTCCGATGCAAGACTTCGAGAACTTAAAGCGAAATGAAATTAGCTTGCTGTAGTAATCCTTTAAGGGAGAGACCTTGTTATAGGTTTGGCTGTTTTCCTTTTTGTCTCTATACCTTCACGAATACGTTCTACCATCTCACCACGGTTTCTTCCAGTATCAACAATAAAAGTATCGCCGAAACGTAAAATTTTTTTCCCGGCTGAAAAAGTCAGGATAAAAACGTTAGGATTGACTTTTCGGGCGTCTTGTACAAATTGTCGTCCACGTTCTTCATATGTATGAATAATTGCAACATCAAATCTTTCTTCTTTTTCCCAAAACGCTCTTATCTCTGTACAAAGAGGATTGTTAAATCTCCCCAATACCTCAATACCGTTTTTTTCCAACAAACGTTCCAAAGGTTCAGCCCGCTCATCATCGCAAACGATAATTGCTTTGATTTTTTCTTTTGGTTGAGGTTCCTGTTCAGGCATAAAAAACTCCTCCATGATTTTCGGAGATGAATTATAGCATTTAGAAAATAAGTGGGCAAATTAAGACTTTGAGATTAAAAGCACTGCTTCTTTGGCACTTGGCAGCACATCTATACCGTCATCGCCGGAGAAATGTTTCATATGGTGCTCGACGACTAACTTTGCGCCAAGTTTTTCCTTAAAAATATCGCCGTGTTCAAGTGGAACGTAAGGATCATCATCTGACATAATGGTTACAAATTGACGACAATGTTTTTTAATTTTTTCCCAACTAACTGGTGTTTTGAAGAAACTGGAAAGTTCGCCATTGTAGCCTGAATAATCCAAATCATGACCAAAACCCGCAACCAAAACTGCGCCACCGATTTTTTCATTCTCTTTTAATGTTTCTAAATATCTAAGAATTGTGATGCAACCCAGACTATGGCCGACAAAAAAATCATTGGGAGTTGGTCTTCCAACTATCTCAGTTAGATGATTGATCCATTCATCCATTTTGGGATTATCAGTATCTGGCATGGCTGGAACAAAAACTTCAAAACCTGATGACTTCAGTTCATTCTTTAGCCACGGCCTCCAACCTTCTTCTGGATAACCCTCCCAGCCATGAATTAAAAATGCTCGTTTTTTCATTTAGAAAAATTTTCTGCCGATTTTTGCTGAAATGAAATCATAATATGAAATCTAACCTGTCTCCAACTTTAAATTCCTTTGGCTTTTTATTTTTTATAAAGACTTTTACTTTACCTTTTTCTCCTACCTGTACTTTGTTCCCGTCAATCGTTAAAAAAGTTTGTTCTTCCAGAACAACAACTGGATTGGTCTCAAAAAGATGATATTCACTTATTCGCTCGTCCCTGCTTTCTGCAGAAGTAAGTACTTTATCTTGCGGTGCGTTATAGTGCGGGTTGATATTAAAGGGAACTAAATTTAATCCCTCAAAAATTGTAGATCCCATTACGTTCCAGTCATTAGTTGTCAAAATATTAGGTCCAGTAATATTAGCTCCCGCACTCACACCGATATAAGATGCGCCAGCTAAAACTCTTTCTCTTATTTTATTCAATAATCCATGAGTTTCTAATTTATTTAAGAGTTGATAAGTATTCCCTCCGGCGACCAAAAATACAGGTGTCTTACTGATTAAATCTTGGGGGTTTTCAAGATTTAGATGGTTTAGCTTAACTCCAACTTCTTTAAGGTTGGATTTTGCGTTTTGGTAATATTTTTTTGGATCGTATACTGTTGCTGCGGAAATAAATGTAACTTCTTTATCGCCGACAAAGTCAGCAATTTCTTTTTTACACCAATGATATAAAGGTTTTCCAGAGTTGCTTAACAAAAGCAATCGCATAATATCCAGAATTCTAGCATTTAGGGAAAGAAATGGACAAATGAGGTTAGGAAAGGTTGGCAAAAACTCCCCTTATATAGAAATAAATTCCGAAAATTAAGACGAGTGATGCCCCAAGGCCGACGGCAAAAAGTGAAGAGGTTCTTTGAGCAACAACACCTGCCAGGGCATTGCCAACAGGCATCATGCCAACAAACATTGTCAAGTAAACTGCCATAATTCTTCCTCTCATTTGGTCCGGAGTCAAAAGCTGAACCAAGGTATTAAGGGTGGATGCCAGCATAATTGTGCCGAAACCGGTGAAAAATAAAAGAATATGCGCTATGAGAAAATTTTTATTTAGAGAAAACAAGATCAGGCTTATACTTGATATGGCAAGTCCCCAAATAATAAAGGGGGTTTTGTTTTTCTGACGGGAGAGGGCTGATGTTAAAATCGCACCTAAAAGACTGCCGGCACCGGCGGCAGACAAAAGCGACCCCAATCCTTGAGCACCGGAGGAAAACACCTTTTGGGCAATCGGCGGCATGAGGGTTTGGTACGGCGCAATTAAAATAGTGCCAATCGCCGCCAGAATTGTTAAGTAACGAATTTTTCGATCGTTTAGGATAAAAATCCATCCATCTTTGAGCGATTGCAACGGGTGAATGTTAACTTCCGGTTTGCGGTTTAAAACAGGCAAAATTACTGCAACTGCCCAGATCCCTGGTAGATAGCTTGCGCCATTTAAAATAAAGGCCCAGCCAACCCCAAATGAGGCGATGATAACACCGGCAATTGTCGGACCGATAAAACGGGCAGCGTTAAAAATGCCGGCATTAAGTGACACCGCCGAGGCCAGATCGCGCTTGCCGATCATTTCGACAATAAAGGCAAATCTTGCCGGTAAATCAAAAGAACCAACAACACCGCTGGCAAAGGCAAGAAGGATTACCAAAGTCAGATTTATTTGATTAGAGATAACCAAAAATCCAAGAATGGTGGCAAAAATCGCCTCAAAAATTTGAGTAATAATCAAAAGTTTTTGTTTATTGATTCTATCGATAAATACTCCGGCAAAAGTCGCCAGGAATAAAAAAGGTAAGCCGCCAACAGCCGCGACAGCTCCAACCCAAAAGGCCGAGTGGGTCAATTGAAATACCAACCAACCGATACCGACTGCCTGCAACCAGAAACCAACCAGAGAAATTGCCTGACCGGCAAAATAAAACTGATAATTGCGGTGCGCCAGTGCCGGAAAGATGGAAACGACTTTACCCGGCAACTGAACCGGAGCCGCACCGGCAGTGACCGCCGTAATTTCCAAATCTTCTTGGGCTAAAATATCTTTTTGCGCCATAAACAAGTGGATAAATACCCCTAATTTAGGGAAGTAGAGAAGTCGGGTTTTAAGCTAATTAACTAAACAGGTAAATGGGCTATTTGTTAACCGCAAAATCACCAAGAACACCGATAACGATTAGGATAATACCAAGAACAACGCCCGTTTGACCACCAAGCGCGGCAAAAAGACCAACCAATAATAATCCAAGCCCAAGACCGGTTAGAGAATGCATCAGGGAATGAGGCTTAGTGCATTCTTTAAATTTAGCTGCCATATCAGCCATTTAAATCACCTCCCTTACCATTACTATTCAACTCTAGTCCCTGAAACTGTTTGTTGTCAAGAAACGACGATTAACCAAGTGCTTTAATAACCTCATATGCCGAATTGTAAGTACCTTCCGGAAGTTTTTCGGTAAATTCCTTTTTATCTTCTTCGGAAAAATCTGAAAGGTTGTCGCATTCGGCAACTAAGTCGGCCTTTGTTGCCGGATAAGACTGATGGGTTTTAAAATGATCAATTGCACCCTGTAAATTTTGCATCTATATCACCTCCTTTACACTTTAAGGACAAACCTAGCGGTTTTCCCTTAATATTCCCTTTCCCTTAATTAATGAATTTGAACTGGCCTAGCCAGATTCAAATTTGATTTTTAGAATTGAATAATTACTTCATTTAATCAGCTTGCTCTGACCTGAACTAGCTGGAAGTAATTGCCGTCAATATCCTCAAAAGTGGCAATATAACCATATCCTTCAATATGATAAGTATCCTGAACAAGCATTACTTTGGCTTCTTTAAGCCTTTTAGCTTCTTTTTCAATATCATCAACTTCTATGTTAAAGATGATTCTTTCCGGATTTTTGTTTTTACCCTTGACTTTTGAGTGATCGATAATGTAAATATTTGGCCCTTTGCCGAGTTTCAACTCGTAAAGCGTCTCATTTTCTTCCCCCATTTCGGCTTCCAGACCAATCTCAAGACCAACTTTATCTTTATAAAAATCGGCAAGATTCTTGGCATTTTGGCTACCGATTAAAAGCGATTCAAAACCTCTAATCATTTTTCACCTCCCCCTTTGATAGAACCTTACTTCTAACCATAATCGGCGGGTAATAGTCAAGAGAGGAGTTTATTATAAGGTGAATGATAAAGAATTTTCGGTCTTTAGTAATTCTAATATTCTGGCAGCAGTCCTACCATCAAGAATCAAGGGAGGCCTTTTTTGAGTCTTAAGGGGCAACTTGGCTGCCGATTGTTTAGAAAGATTGTAGAGCCTAAACAAAGGGTCTTGAAGATCAGTTTCCTTATGAATATCAACCTCACGGGAAATAATCCGTCTTTGGTGATTGGGAATTCGGATCGTTAAACTAAGTTTACTTTTCTGAAAACCAGTAGAGGTTGGCCGAGGTAGTTCTAATCCCAAATAGTTAAATTCTCCGCCTATTGCCGGCTGACTCTGAGAGTCGTGTTTAAGAAAAGACCATTGTATTAGTCCTTGTTCGGTCAGCTCGATTAAACGCTGACAAATTTGATCTTCATAAGGTCGCAGTTGTTCCCCCTCTTCTGCGTGAGAACTTCCTTTAGCTTCTGTCATCAATGGCTAATTATCGTTATGGGGTTAGAACTTGTCAAATCTAAAATTTAGCGGTATTGGCACTTCAATAAACTCAGTGTAAACTCAAGAACGTGGGCCGCCTTTGGCGAGCCTCGCTTTTTTAACGTATTTGACGTAAAAAGCGGGGATTCCTAAGTCATCTACCCTATTTAGGTTCAAAGCAACAAACACTTCCGAAGAATAGATTTACCATTCTTGGGTCACAAAGGCAGGTTAAGAATAGTTGATATTCCAAAAAATCGCAACTGGCTTTACTTGACAATGCTAGCGTGAAAATCTTAATATTTGCAGCATGGTTCAAGGCGAAAGGGAAGTTGGCCCACATCTAAATAATGAACCTGCCCCAATAAGAGATGCGTTTGAAAATTCGTCGTTGGTAAAAACAGTTACGCTCCTGGAGACTACAAAAATCCCGCAACCCAGCTTCCAATCACTTAATGTGATACTTCCCCTTGCATATGAAAGGCAGCGAATTAACTACGCTTTTAGAGAAGTTGCTGCTCTTGAACTCGTAATGCGAGATCCTGAATTTCGTTTACTTTGGCAAGATTTGGTGGAAGAACCCAAAAAACCAGGGAGAAAATTCAGAGACAATGGGCTAACGGAAGAAGCAATGGCTGTTTACGCTGAGTTTTTGGCAAGTGACGCGCCAGTAATAGGAAGAATTACAGCCGCAGCTCCTATTTTTAGAGATTATATGCGCAAAACGACAGAATACGAAAACCTTGGACCTTTTTTTAGGAGGGTCCTTAAGGAATTAAGGAAAGGCGAACCTGAAGTTGCAGCTTTTTTAATAGCATCAGAACATCATTTAGAGGTTTTTCACCAGTTAGATTACACCCATGGATGGGTCCAAGATAGGTTGAGGATGAGTGGTGGCGAATCCTGGGCATACTTTCAGTCAAGAATAGAGGAAGACCCTGAAAAGAAGGATCAACTTATTAGACTTGCCGTCGGTGACTTAGATCACAAAGAATCGCTGGTAAAATCTTCCTCCAGATTTAGGGAATTCACTACTAAAGTACTGGACATTTATTTTGATACCAGTGATACGTCGAGTTGGCGTAAATTTATTCGATATTACTTCCCCACTGTCATGGCTGGCTTTGGATATTTTGACCCTGAAGATTATGATCCAGAAAAACAGTACGAAAGGTTGCAGGAATTGTTTAATGCGGTCGGAGAAGAAGATTGGGATTTCCTAGCAGGTTATTTTATATGGAGTGGATGGGCAAGAAGCGGAAAAGCTGTAGGGGTTTTAGATCCACAAGTTCTTAAGGGTCATTTAGATAGTGCCAAAGCATTTGTTGAATTTAACAACGTCATAGAATTTCAAGATCCAGAAAACTTATCTTATGGAGACGAAAGCAAGGCAATAAATTTTTGGCTTGATCAATTTGCAGACGGAAATCTAACTGGTGATGATCTTAAGAATATAGCTAATTTGTGGATTGCCAGAAGAAAGGCTCTTTTTTCGCATAGAGAGCCATATAGAGCTGAACTGGGGGTTGCAGCGGTGCCGTTTTTAACTGATCTAGATACCTACAAAGATGGCGAACTTGTTGCCCAGTTGACTCAAGCAGGTGTTAATCCTGAGCCGGATATTAGACGAAGGATAAAAGATACCAAAGCAGACCTGGGTCCCGTTGCATCTTTCGGTCGAGCCATTTCTGATCTGGTAAAAGGAGATTTTCATTCTGGCATGTTGCCAGTCGTTTCTGCATGGGTAAGAAGGTACGTAGATGGAGATATAAGCCCGGAGGATTTAGCAAAATTGGTATCGAACATCAGAAAAATCAAAGCAGCGGAAAATCGGGTCACTAAAAACAAGGAGATTTCCGATGAGGAGAAAAAATATTTCAAACTATTTACGAGAAGCTTATACGTCACGGAAGGCCTTGGAGAGATTGATGATTTGGAGGGGTTAATAAATCCTGACGGAATAATAGACTTAATAAACCAAAATATTTTTCCAACACCAATAATTTTGGAATATGTGTCAACTAATGGTGCTGGTTCAGTAAATCAACTATTAGAAGTTCTAAGAGAGGCAGAAGCAGGCAACTTCAATCCGAACAATGAGCTTCACAGAGAACTCCAATTTGCCAGATATTTAATGATGTTCGGCTCAGAAGATATTGCTGTCCAATATGATAGATTCAGAAAATTACCTTTTATTGAAGAACCCAAGCCACCGCAGACGTTAAGTGAGGAGGACTTAAGGGAAACCGAATGCACGGCACTTGAGGCAGCGCGAGTTTATTGGTTAGTAAAAGAGAGAGTTGATGTTGGAAGAAATGTTTTAGTCATTGCCAATGAGAGATATGGAAAACTTTTTGTCACTGACCCCTTGGCCGAAGAATTAACTTCTTTAGGAGTTAGAGTCGATACAACTTATGTTAAATCTGGTGCCGCTAAAGATGGAACTGTCGAAAAGATTTTTGACGAGGAAACAGAACAATACATAAAACAAGAATTACCTGATGTTTTTGTAGTAGATGGTACAGCAACACCGTTCGCTAGCGGAAAGCAGGGTCCGAGGTTCTCCCGCGCGATGATTGCTTTTAATAAGTGGTTCAGCGAAAGCAATATGGGCTATCGTGTTGCTTTTTGGTCGTTTGTGGAGAGCTCTAAAGCTCAGCTCGGAGACGTAAATGTTCCTTTTAGAAGACCGGATTATGATGGACCGCAAGCCATTATTGTAAATTCTACGGTTAGCCCAAAACATGCTAAGCAACTATCGAAGAAGCTTAAAGACCATGCTCCCGGCTATTTTGATGACTATGAAGGTAATTTAGGAAGAGGCCAAAATAACATTGTTCTTTCAAAAACAGGATTAACACAACTTCCAAGAATGAGCGAAAAGCGGTATCTTAGTGCTGTTCAAAGGAAAATCAAGGAAGCAGTACCAAGCATGATAATGTCCCCTGAGTCTGATCCATATCTATAAGAGAAATATCGAGATCAGTAATAATCGTCATATGTGTCGCACAATTAATGTAGAGCGAGGTTGATACTTTAGCCTCAAATTAGTCCTTCGACTTCGCCGAGTCAGACTCGGCTTCGCTCAGGATCGAAGACCTCAACTCCCCACTATAATTACTCCGTAATCTCACCATACGTTATAATTCCAAAGCATACGTCGTGCTATAATACCTTTGAAATGAATTTGCCATTTACCGTCAAAGTTTTTATGGATGAAACTTCGAAAGATGCGCCTTGGGTTGCATATAATCCTGAGCTTGATGTCGCATCTTGCGGACCAACCGAAAAAAAGGCAAGAGAAAATTTAAAAGAAGCTCTTGATATTGTACTTGTTGGTGCAAAAAAAGATGGTAATCTTGAAGAATTATTGAAAAGCGCGGGATTTACAATTAAAGGGAAATCCGTACTACCTCCCAAGATTATTTTGGAGAAAGTTCCTTTTCCTCCTCTAGCTAATGCCTAGAATAACTCCAATTCATTGGCGGAAACTTTTGAAAGTCCTAGAAATGGAAGGTGCGATTGTAGTCGGTCAAACAGGCGATCATATTGAATTGAAGAAGCCTGGTGCAATTAGAAGATTGGTTGTTCCGAGATACAAAAACATTCCAGTATTTATTATTGAGAATAATTTAAAAACAGCAGGAATATCAAGACAACGCTATTTCGAGCTATTGAGGAAAGTGTAACTATCTAATTTGCCGCAAGAATGTGGGAATATCGAATTGGTCTTCGTCAATTTGACCGTCTTCACTCGGAGTAACCTCTTCTTGGGTAAGTGCTTTTTGTTCAGGCTCCTCAATTGTTGTTATTTGGGCAAATCTCCTTCGACTTTCGTCAAAACCGGTAGCAACAACGGTGACTTTAACCTGATCAATTAATTTTTCGTCAATGGCCGCTCCAAAAATAATTTGGGCATCCGGGTCGGCTTGAGCAGTAATAACCTTAGCAGCTTCATCAACTTCGTTCATGGTCATATCCGGACCGCCGGTAATGTTAAAAAGCACACCTCTGGCGCCTTCGATCGAAGCATCCAGAAGCGGCGAGGCAATGGCCGAACGTGCGGCGGTTGAAGCGCGATTTTCACCGGAGGAAGTACCGACTCCCATCAAAGTGGTTCCGGCATTGGTCATAATCGTTTTGACATCGGCAAAATCAACATTGATTAGACCCGGCATGACGATAATATCCGAAATTCCCTGAACACCTTGCGAAAGGACAGAATCTGCCAGTTTAAAAGCTTCAAGCAAGGAAACGTTTTTATCGACAACCTCCAAAAGTTTTTGATTGGGAATAACAATTAGCGTATCAACTTTGTCACGCAGATTCTCAATGCCTTCATCGGCAACAATCATTCTTCTGGTACCTTCAAAGGCAAACGGTTTGGTAATAACCGCCACCGTCAAAATACCCATTTTGTGCGCCAGATCAGCGATAATCGGACCGCCACCGGTACCGGTTCCGCCGCCTGCACCGTAGGTTAAAAAAGCCATGTCGGCACCGGTTATAACCTCTTTGATGCGCTCAAGCGACTCCTCGGCTGCCCTTTTGCCGATTTCCGGATCAGCACCAGCACCCAGACCTTTGGTGATACCATCTCCAATCTGAACTTTTGTTTGAGCAACTGACGCTAAAAGATGCTGTTGGTCCGTATTAACAGCCACAAAATCGACACCCTGAATTTGCGCCTGGGAAATCATTGAATTTAAAGCGTTGGTGCCGCCGCCGCCAAGGCCTAAAACTTTTATTTTGGCAAATTTATTGACATCCGGTTTTATTAACATTTTTCCCTATCAGTTTAGAGGTGACTTGAAGCTGCGACACAATTTAACACAGGAGAGATCTATTTGCAAGAGCAAAATTTTAGATGGAGATAATGAGTGTAGTAGAGGCTTTTGTGATTTGGTGCAAAATTCGGGGACGGTTTTCGAACTACATGTATTTTTGTTTAAAAGCTTCCAAGGCCTTTGATAAAGGAGGCACGTTATATTTGGCTCTCTCTTCATCAGTAACTGATGCATCTAAAGGTTGGACCACTTCCCATTCACCTTGACTGTTTTGGATAAATTGTGTCCCAAACTTTTGAGGTTTGCCAACCGACAAAAGCCATCTATCTAGAGATGCTGCAAAAAGCCATTTTGCTCTTTCATCACCCATTTCCATTGCTTTTCTCGCAAGTTCATTTGCCTTTTGGAAGTCTTTAGAGGCTTCTCCGTGCTGAAAAATTAAGGCTGCATGATAAAAATCTTTGGCGACCTTAAGACCTCCAGAGTCGATTATTTCCTTAACTCTTTTCCTGCGTTCCTTATCATGTTCCAAAAGCTCTTCATCAGCACCAACTTTGGAAGAACCAAGTTTTTTCCTCTCGTTAACGTCAGCTTTATAAAGCGCCTTCAATTCTTCATTCATGATTGTAGAAGTATATCATGAAAAACTTGAGGCTAAAAAGTGGCGCTCGCCATTCTGTAGCTTTAGCGAAAGATGGCTCCCCAATGTTAGCGCCACTAACCGAGTTTGACTCGACGCACTTAGGAGGTATTTTCTAGAGAGAGAATTTGAGCCGATATTTACTTAAATTTGGCTCCGCTGGCTAGACGACGTTAGAACCTATTTTATAACTACCAGCTGTGGCCAAGTTCACATAATTTCAACCACACTTTTACGTCTCCTACAGAGGGTAAATTTTCTTTAATATAAGCCATTACTTCTCTACAAATTTCGTCTTGCTTCTGAACTCTTTCGGAAAAAGAGTGGGCAGTAATCTCTAGTTCCACGCGGCCTATCATTTCTCCGCCACTTACTTGTATGAATCTAACACTTATCTCTTTTGTAGTTAGCTTAACATCTCCGCAGGTAAGCTTTTCTGCAAGGAATTCTTTCAGCTTTGGGACAAAGAATTGTAGTTCTTTACTGTTTTTCTGTTGAACAAAATAGAGATTTACAGTAGGCACAGATCTATTATATCAAGGAGCAAGAATGTTGGTGTCCCACTATTTGCGCACTTAGGACGTTTTTTCTAGAGACTGAGGTCGTGTTTGAGCCGAGATTTTTATAATGGGACGATTTCAGAATTATAACTAATTGAAATATTCTGAAAGTTTGTTTTGTCCAAGTTCTCCCCAAGGATGGACTTCATATTTTGCACCATTTTCCCTTAAAAGCTCTATATAAGCTTCAGTACTGATAGTTAACATACCTCTATGTGTAATGAATTCGAGTAACTTTCTTAATTCACCATCAACTGGCCAAAATCTAGTTATTCTAATAGCTGATGCTATTAAATTTATAGCCATATCACTAGCATTTAAAAAATCATTGGTACTAGGCAGTGTGTGGTCTCTATGACATCTGCCTTCGGGATGTGTATGCATAAGTATGTCTGAGTCTCTGGGCATAACATATGCAGGAACTCCAAGTTCACTTGCCTTTATCACAAACCAGTTTGGCTTTTGGTATACAAAACCAGACTCATCCTTTAAAGTGGTTGTCCATCTTAATAATTCTGGAGATGGTTCTTCGGCAAGTAAACCCACCTGTATTCTTTCAAAATTTTTTACTAACAATTCCTTCGGATCGACTAAAGGCGGTAATTGTCTTTCTACCATAGAGGGAATTATTATACTATTCCGAAGCTAAATTGGCAAACTATGAGATACTGATGTGATTGTGATGGAACGATTTTCGGACTGAATTTATGAAGCAAGTGCTTGTTGCTTCACTTCTTTAGGAAAAACCTCAGAAGTTTCTTTTAGAAATTTTGAGGCATTAAGAATTTCCAATAACAAGAGCTCGCCTTTGGCCGATAAATGAGAAATAATATTTCCAGACTGTTGAGCATCATCGATCTTCCCTTTTCCAAGGAAAACCATCAATACATCATCTTCTTGATCATAACGATATTTAACTCTCGCCATATCTACCCTTTCTGTAAATGTAGAAAGTAATGACAATTATATCATTTCTTTTGCTTTCTATACACTACTCGGAGATTATGCCTTTTATCAAAACCAGTAGCAACTATTGAATTGTCGTTGTCCAAAGAGCGATATTTAGGGTTTTTAATTGTGTCAGAAATTTTCGATTTGGTAATAATAATTCCAAATATCCTAAGATCGGAAAATTTCTTTTCGGCATGTTTTGTATACTTAATCTTCACACAGAAATTGTATCATGAAGATAAGAAATCAGATTAAGACTACATTGTGCTCCAACGGGACGGTTTTCGAACTAGATTTGAAGTGACCTTTTAAACTATGTTAATTTTGGAATATCCTATCAATCAAACCCAGGACCGTCCCTAATTCCGATTTCTGTAAATTAAAATCTGTCCGAGTATTATTCCCGTTGTTATCATTCCCGCTCCTTGTCCGATGATAAGAACATTATCTTTTTGATAAATTCCGTGTATTGTCCAAAGAAAATAAGAAACAAATGCTAAAAGAAAGAAAATCGTTGAAATTCCTTCAGTGGATTTACGCTTATAAATCTTTTTTATCTGGTCAGGAAGACCTATCACTTTTACGAATATTGCAACTGTCGTTGTAAGAAATCCAATTACGCTAGCTATCGTTAATCCATCCATACGCAAAAGTATAGCAGAAAAAACCAGTAAGTATTACAATTTGAGCCGTGGAAAATATAAAAGTTATAAAAGGTACACTAAAACAATTCGAAGTTTTTTACAGATTGTGGAGAAAAACACTTGAGGGCGGTCTTTTTCTTTACTCAAAGAACAGTGTTAGATTCATGATTGAAGAAGAACTCCCAAAAGCATTTCTGAAAGCAGAAATCAGAAAGGGCAATAAATATCTTTTCGTCGCCTACCAAGATGATATACCGGTAGGCTATTTATTAACTAACAAAACAAAAGGGGGCATAGCCTTTGGTCATTGGCTCGGAGTGAATTCCAAATTCCAGAAACAGGGAGCAGCTACAGCACTACTTTCATTTTGGGAAAAAGATGCACTAGAAGAAGGTGCGCATAAATTACAGCTCTGGACAACTAGAAATAATCTGACTTTTTATAAAAATAGAGGCTTTACAAAAGGTGGCAGCTTTCCAGAGAGCTGGTTTGGACTAGACCACTTCCTTTTCTATAAAACCTTGAGAAAATCTGATGAAAAACTTTTTCTTAGAGATTTTTTAAAGAAGAAAAGTGGCTAAAAATCATTGTTCCATACGTTGTCAGAGCAACCTGTATATGGAGTCACATGAGAACTTTTAAGAACTATGTGATACCTTTTTGGGCGGATGTGGTGCCGAATCAGGGAAGAATTGATTTAATTAGATCAAGACCTTTGTTAACCAGACCTTTTATCTCTATCCTGCCAACCAACGGCAACCTGACTTCTTCCTGTTGATAGTCAGCTCCGTAGATAACAAGACCAAGACTGGCGGCATAAGCCGGTGAAGCAACTTCATCAACAAGACCGGTTGCACCAGAAGGCAAGCCAATTCTAACCGGCATCCCCAGTTCTTGTTTAGCCAAATCAACCATACCGCAAGTTTCTGCGCCGCCGCCGGTTAAAACGACACCTGAGGGCGTCAGACCAGCAAAGTTCGACTTTTGAATTTCCAATTTAACCATATTTAAAATCTCCCTGACTCTTGGCTTCATAATGCCGTCAGTTAAGGTTTTTTTAGAAACATTACGGATATCCTCGTCAATTGAAAGACTGGCGATATCAAGTACATCCGATTCTTTTTTATCGACAGATTCTCCTTTTTCATCAACTTCGACGGCAATTTTAGGCGGACGAGAAAGGGCAAGCTTGATTTTTTCTGCCGAATCAAGTGAAATCCTCAGTCCAATTGCCAAGTCATTAGTCACATTTCTGGCACCGATTGGTAAAACCGAACAATAAGCCGGAGCGCCTTCAACAAAAATGCAGATATCGGTTGTACCTCCGCCGAAATCGACTAAAATTACGCCCAGTTCGCGCTCGGTGTCGGTTAACACCGAATAAGACGAGGCCAAGCCGGAAAAGACCATTCCTTCAACGTCAATACCGATAGTTGAAATGCATTTGGCGATATTACGAAGAGCAGTCGTTGCTCCGGTTACTATATGGGTTTCAACCTCCATTCTGACTCCATTCATGCCAATGGGATCCTTAATGCCGCTTTGCGAATCGACAATAAAATATCTTGGAATCACATGCAGAATTTCTCTTGATGAAGGTAGTGAAATTGCCCGGGCCGCTTCAATTACTCGCATGACATCGTCTTGCGAGATTTCACCATGGGGATCAGATACCGCAACCACGCCTTTGGAATTTTGCGACTCGATGTGGGTACCGTCAACAGAAACAAAAGCGGTTCCTGCAGAATATCCGGCCATCCGTTCTGCAGCCTCAAGCGAGGCAGTTATCGAAGCTACCGCCTCATCAATATCGACAACCTGGCCTTTGCGAAGACCGCGTGAAGGTTGGGAAGATACGCCAATTATATTAACGGAAGACGCAGCTTGGACTGTAGTGATAATCGTAGTAACTTTGGAGGAACCAACATCAATACCAACCACAACTTTATCTTTAGACATAATTTAAAGAGTACCACGAGTATCAAGAGTACCACGGGTACCAAGAGTTTTTTTATTGGCGATAGCTAATGACCGGTTTATCAAAGCGCAAGTCGATTTTGGCAATTTTTGCAGACTCTATTTTAGCTTTAGATATAACTTGCTGTAAAGAGTCAACCTGTACTTCTTTATCTTTTTTTGAAGAAAAAATAGCCAGTTGCCCCTGTTGATTATAAATTACCACTTCATCATTACCCACGATGCGGACATTGACGGGCAAAAAATCGGATTTTAAAAGTTTGGATGTCGTTTGAATTGCAAAAATTGCCGTCGGGTCGGAAATCTTTTGGCCTAAAACAACTTTAACCTCCGGTGGTAAAAAAATGATCGGATTATCTTTTTGTGAAATGCCTTCTGTAACCTGTCCATCATCAGTTAACATGAAATTAGTCCCTTCAATTTTAACCACTGGTTCTTTAACAGTAATCTTAATTTCCAGTTTAGAAGGAAATTTCTTACCAACCTCAATATTCCCAATACAGCTATATTGGCTTTTGAGCGTATTTTCTAATTTTCCTTTGGAAATAAAAAATAGATTTTTGGAATTTTTAAGCGCATCAAAGACATCTTGGGCTTTAAGACAATCCTGATTTTGAGAAATATCTATTTTTTGGGCTTTGAATAACGGTGAATAAAACAGCGCAAAGACAATAATTAGAATAATAACTGCAAAAATTAGGGCAGGTTTGAAAACTAGCGACATACTTTAAGTATACCTTTTAGACACAAAATTTGCGGATAAAAAGAGCCATTTTTAAGGCGGCATCAAGAGGCAGGGTTTTTTGGAATTTTTGGGCGTCATTTTTGTATTTTGCATAGTCGGTGATTATTTGGCCAACAGCCGTTTTTATAACTTTTGAATCTGTATCTTTTTGTCCAATGACAATTGACGAGCCGGCCTTTTCTAGAATCTTGGCATTGGCTTTTTGTTCACCTAAAGCAGCAATTGGCAAGGGCACTAGAATTGCCGGTTTTGCTAAAGCCGCCAGTTCCCAAACCGTATTGGCTCCGGATCTTGAAATGACAACGGACGCTTTATTTAAAACTGCCCCAATATCTTCCGGTTGGATGTAATCGATGGCCAAATAGTTTTTTTGCTTTAGTCTTGCGGCAAAATCCCAATCGCCTTTGAAGTTAGCTGTTCCGACCTGATGAAAAATATGATAGTTGTCAAAAATATCTAAGGAGGTAAATACCAGCTTATTTAAAAAATGCGAGCCTTGATTGCCACCGGTTATCAAGATCAACTTTTTACTTTTGTTGAGAAATTGACTAATTTTAATCGACTTAGCACTTGTTTTAAATATCGACTTTCTAATTAAATTGCCAATTACCTGACATTTTTCTTTTGGAAAGTAACTTAGAGTTTGCGGCCAGGAAAGAAACAGCTTCTTGGCAAAAATAGAGTTTATTTTGGTAGCAAGTCCCGGTATTATCGATTGTTCGTGAGCAATTGTAGCAATGCCTAAAAGCCAACCGCTAAATACTACTGGTACCGACAGATAACCTCCGAAGGAAATAATAAGAGTGGGTCTTTCAATAAGCAAAAAAATAAACGACTCCAGAAATCCCAAGGGTATTTTTAGAAGAGAAGGAATAGTAAACTTAGTAAATTTACGCTGAAGTCTGCCAGTTTCTACTGAAAAAAAACGGATTCCTTTTTGGGTAATAACGCGATATTCGGCAGATAAACTTTCTGAGCCTTCAGTTGCATATTTTCGCCCGAAAAACAAAATTTGACAATTTTTATCATTTTCAAACTGCTCAATAAGTGCCAAGGCAGGAGTTAAGTGCCCACCGCAAATAACAATTTTTTTCATCCTTGTCTTTTAATATTTAAGAGAATGCCAATAGCCGACATAGTTACAAATAATGATGAGCCTCCATATGAAATAAAAGGAAGAGGCACTCCAGTTAAGGGAACGAGTGCAACATTTGAGGCTAAGTTAAATAATATCTGTAGTGATAAAAGACCAACGATACCCATGGCCAATATTTTCCCTTGATAATCTGGACTTTGCCTGGCAATGGTCAGCGCTCTGGTTATTAAAAATAAAAACAGTGAGATCAGAAAAATGGCACCGATGAAGCCTAATTCTTCGACAAATACAGCAAAAATGGCATCGCTGTGCACTTCGGGAATAAAGGCAAATTTGCTTCGAGAATACCCGAGTCCCACGCCTTTGAGACCACCGGCAGAAAGTGCTGTAATGATCTGGCTTATTTGGTAAGAAGCACCCTGAGGATCGTAACTTGGATCAATAAAAGACCTTAACCTTTCAAGTCTGTAAGGTTGAGTAATAATCGCTGTTACCCCAGCAGCAACAATAACCGGAACTAGCATTAAAAAATGCCATAGTGGCGCACGGCCGACAAAGTAAATCACCATCGCTATACCTATAAACATTAAGGAAGTTCCTAAATCCGGTTCAACCAAAACAAGGAAGGTGAGCAAAAATACAGGCAAAAATAAAACAAGTGCAATATCCTTTAGGCTAATCTTAAAGTTTTCAAATTTGACCATTATCGAAGCTGCATAAAAAATAATGGCAAGCTTGGCAAATTCAGACGGCTGAAAGGTAAAACTGCCCAGATTAATCCAGCGTTTAGCCCCGTAAGCCTCGGTTCCGATATGGGGTATCAAAACCAATATCAGAAGCAGTGCAGCCAGTCCCATAATCGGCAAGCTTAGTCTCAAAAGTTTACGGTAATTGAAAAAACTGAAAAATCCCAGCGCCATAAAAGAAAGACTAGCCCAAATGAGCTGATTTTTAAAATAGTAAAGTTTATCGCCGAAATCGCGATAAGCTGCAACTACAGAAGCATCATAGATTACCAAAAGCCCAATTAAAACCAGAAGAGTTGTTGCACCCAAAAGCCAGATGTCGATTTTTGCTTTTTGGGATTTTAAGACCTGACTTTTATCTTCCATAATTTTTACTTTAAATTTTTAACCTCTTTTATAAATTGCATTCCCCGATCCTGATAATTTTTAAACATATCAAATGACGCACAGGCTGGCGATAGAATAACCACATCACCGGACTTTGCCTCTTGGTATGCACGACTTATGATTTGATGCATATTGTTAGCTCCTTCTATTATTTTAGCGTCAGTACCTCCTGATTTGGCGATTGCTTTTTTGATTCTTGTTGCTTCCTGACCGACAAGGATGATTGCTTTAATACTTTTATTCTGATTAATTTCTTGGGCAAGCAGACTAAAATCGGAGTTTTTTGATGAACCGCCAAGTATTAAGATCTTTGGCTGGCGAAATGCCTCAATGGCAGCCACAGTTGTTTCCGGAATCGTTGAAAAGGAATCGTTATAAAACTTGATATTTTTAAATTCTCTAACCAATTGTAACCTGTGAACTAAGCCCTTAAAAGTTTTAAGTACTAAGGTGATGTTTTTTGTTTTGATGTTATAGATCTTGGCGCAAGCTACGGCAGCCAAAACATTTTGTAAATTGTGGGCTCCTGGCAGAAGTATCTGTGAAGTTTTACAGATTTCTTCACTTTTGCCGATTTCGGATAGGATTGAATCACTTTCCAGATAAACGCCATTAGTTTTTTGCTTTGTTGAAATAAAATAGACCTTGGCCTTGGTCCTTTGGGCAAAATTCCCTGAAACTTCAAAATCTTGATTAATAATGGCAAAATCATTTTCGTTTTGAAATGAAACAATTGATTCCTTCGCGCGCCGATATTCAGGTGTATCTTGATGCCAATCAAGATGTTCTGAGGTAATCATCAGAATAACGGCTATATGGGGACTTTTTTTAAGATCAATAAGCTGAAAACTGGATAGCTCCAGAATAACAATACTTTGCCTGTCAACTTTTGGCAGGATTTCAAGGGCAGGCGTGCCGATATTGCCGGCTAAAAAAACATTATTAATTTGGCTTTTGAGCATTTCATAAATTAGAGTTACCGTTGTGCCCTTACCTTTGGTGCCGGTTACGCCAATAATTTCGCTTTGGCAAAGATCAAAAAATATTTTTGTCGGAGATGTTAATTGCGCCCCATTTTTTTTAAGATTCAATATTGTATTATCATCCGGTCGGACTCCTGGAGAACGAACTATGTAATCGACTTTTAGGCCACTAGGCACGTTTTGAATTTGAAAGAATTCAAAACGTTTGATGTTTAAAGATTTAAAAAAAACATTATCTATTGCCTCCTTTGATTTTTGATCAATGATTATGATTTGATTTTCTGAGCCTAAAAAGTTGGCAGCCGAAACACCTTCTTTCCCAAAACCTATGATTGCTATCTTTTTATCCTTAATGGTTTTCATCAAACGTAAACTCTTTAATTATTTAAATCATTAAAGTATGGATACTATAAAGTCAGACGACGACATGATTGGCTATTACCTTATATTTTAGAAAATTAGAAACCCTTTTGGCGAAAATTTTTGGATCTTTCGTTGTGTAAAAAATATCATTTAATCTTTCTTGTGAAAGTTGATCACTTCTGGTGAGTATCTCTTTAATACGTTTGGCTATTGCCTTGCCGGAATCAATAAGTACGATTTCCGAGGGGAGTTTTTTTGCGATTAAATTTTTTATAAGAGGATAATGGGTGCAACCAAGAACAACAGTTTTAGCTTTGAATCTTTTTATTTTTTCTGTGTAGATTCCCAAAAGCTTATCGATTTCTTTATTGTTAGAAGCCTCAATTGCCGCCTCTAACCCTGGGCAATCAAGTTTCAAAACATTTTTGGGATTTGCGAATTCTTGAATTAGGCGATCAAGATAACTGCTTTCAGCGGTTGCTACAGTTGACATAATTGCTACACGAATATTCTTGGATTTTTCAAATGCGGGTTTGACGGCGGGAACAACACCGATAGTTGCAATTTTAATTTTTTTTCTCAAAAATTCTAGTGCGGCAACAGAGGCCGTGTTGCAAGCAACAATTAATAATTTAATATTGTGCTTTCCTTGAAGAAACTTGCAAGCGTCGAGGGTATATTTCTTGATTTGAAAATTGGTTTTTTGCCCGAATGGATGATGAGCATAATCTGCAAAAATTATGAAATTTTCTTTGGGAAGGATTTTTTTTGTTTCTTTTAAAATAGAAAGTTGTCCGACACCAGAATCAAAAATTCCAATAGGACTATTATCGGCCATTTCTCTAGAAAAATGAAAGCCAAAGGCCCAATACGGCAAGCATAACCTGGGCAAGCCAGAATCTAGAAACAATTTTTGCTTCCGGCCAACCCTTAAGTTGCAACCACAGATGAACCGGAGCTACTTCAAAAATTTTTCTGCCTCTGAGCTTTTTTGACAAAAGTTGCAGTAGTGATGAGGAAATCTCTACAACGAACATTCCCCCAATAATCGCCAAGGCTATTGGTTTACCTAAAAGTAAGCCAGACACGGCCAGCGTTGCTCCGAAGGACAAAGCTCCGACATCTCCAAGCCAAATTCTGGCTGGCCAAATATTAAAGTAGCAAAAAGCAATTAAGGCGCCGATCCATAAACCAATAAAAGTTGATAATGTCGTATCTAAAATAGAGCTAGACATAATCAGAAACGCCACTAGACAAATGACCAAAAGTCCGGATGCTAAGCCGTCAAGCCCATCGGAAACATTAACCGCATTGGCAAAGGCTACAATCACAAACGCAGCAAATGGGATATAAAAATATCCAAGATTTACAACGTCAAAAAATCGCACATTAACTATGTCTATACCCAACTGCCAAAAAAGCATAGCTGCGATAAGTGTGGCTAAAATCCACTGGGCTAAAAATTTATAGCGAAATCTCAAACCCCAGAATTTGGTTTTTTTAAAACCAAAAGTTTTGCGAAGATCATCATAAGCTCCCAAAAGACCAAAAGATAAAAATGTAAAAATTAAAATCTGGACCTCTTTTTTGTAGGGATAAATGGCTGTTCGTTCTATTCCAAGAGTAGGTATTAAATTTATTGCCAGAAGGTACAAAATCGTCACGACGAAAATAATCAAAGCACCGCCGCCAACCGGCGTACCTATTTTATGAGCATGAAGCTTGTCGAAAATCGGTGTCCTGACTTCAAAAATATCGCGAGTTTTTTGTTTTTGGCGCTGAAATTTAATTTTATAGAGAATATTGATAAAAGGGACTAAAAGGACGCTAATTACAAAAAAAGAAAGAAGGACTAGACCTAAGATTTGAACCATATATTTTAAAGAGTACCACAGCTTTTTTTTCTTTAGCCTTTGGTACTCATGGTACTATTGGTACACTTGATACTCCTTTTATTCTACCCTATTTCAGCTCGCCACAGTGATGACAGTTGATTTTTGTTGATTTATGAAGAAGTCCATAGACAATTCTCTCCAAATGGGCATGCCGAGAACCTTTTACAAGAACTAAACTTTTGTGGGTCACTACCTTTTTGATTTCTTTAATGGCCTCGTTAGTCGTGACGACGTTAATTATTTTGCCACCAAACTTGTGCTTTCTGGCGCTTTTAGCAATTATCTGGGCCACTTTACCAACGGTGAATAGGTACTTAATTTTTGACTTGGCGACTTTGGCGCCTAATGATTGGTGTTGGCTTTTGGATAATGATCCTAAATCTTTCATTTCGCCAAAGACAGCAACTTTTGGTCTTCGTTTGCCTAAGGCTAAAAGCGTGTTTATGGCTTCAATTGCTGCTTTTAGCGAAGCATTATAGGAATCATCAATGATACTGATATTTTTGGTGACGATTAAGTTTAGGCGATGTTGGGGCGGTTTTGTTTGCGACAAACCCTTGGCAATTTGTTTGAGGGTTAAACCACAAATAATACCGCAAGTAGCGGCGGCATAGGCGGAAGTCAATTGATGCCTGCCAACAACTTTGGTAGAGACAGAAGCTTTTTGTCCATTGAAATGTAAACGGAATTTTGACCCTTTGAGATTTTGAGAATAATGGGAAATTTTAACCCCATCCTTAGCCTTTTGACCAAACCACCAAATGTGTGCTTTAGTCTTTGCTGCCATCTTATGGCAATAGGTGTCGTCGATATTAAGAACTGCATGACCAGTTTTGGGCAAAGACTCAATAAGCTTTACCTTTTCCCGGAATACCCCGTTAACATCACCAAGGTATTTGGTGTGAGTGGGAGCAATCGCCGTCACGACTGCGATCTTTGGCTTAACCAACGATAAGTAATAATCCATATCGTGCGGATGCTCGACTCCATATTCCAAAATCATTTTTTGATGCCAAGGCTTGGTAGCAAGGATTGTTTTGGGAATACGAAAGGTTGGATCAAGATTTTCGTCGCCAACAGCGACTTTATACTTTTGAGACAGAACAGAGGCAATAGCGTTTTGAGTCAAGGTCTTGCCAACAGAGCCGGTAATACCGATAATTTCGATTTGAGGTAGTAACTTTAAATAATTCTTGGCCAAAATCGTTCTTGATAGGTGAAGTGGTTTTTTCCAACTTTTAACTTCGCGATAAACGTTTAAATTTAACATGGAGTTTGTATTATAATTTCGAGCTGTGCGAGGAATTATATATCAGAGGAGCGCCATTGACATGAAGAACCGAAGGTTCTGTGCCAAGGCGACCTGCTGATATATCTCGCTTGCTATTAACAAATCATACTATGGGGTAAAGCAAATAGTCAAATTCAACTCCATCACATTTTCTGATATGTCAGAAATTGTGATGTTTTTGAACCTATTTTTATTTTTCTAGAGAATATATGAAACCTAAATCACTTCTCTTTTGAGGAAAGTCTCCGATAAATGAACTAAGAGTTCATAAGGAATTCTATCAACGATTCCGGAAGCATTGGCGATTGAGTTAGGATGGATGGGATTGTCAGAAAAAATGATTGCCTCTTGGCCAACCTGTGGATTTTTGATGGAAGATAAATCAACAGTTGTAATATTCATACTAACATTACCAACGATTTGACACGGCTTGCCAGTAATTATCACAAATCCTTTGTTGGACAGATTTCGGTCAACACCATCATTGTAACCAATCGGGAGAACTCCTATTAACATTTCCCGATCGCAGATAAACGTCCCCGTATAACCGATTTTATCTCCCTTTTCAAGTCTTTTAATCTGAACTATTTTTGAAGTAACTTTTAACACTGGTTTGAGCTCTTGATGTTTACCAGTTAAATCGATACCATAAAGACCCAAACCAACTCTGGCCATATTGGAAATTTTAGAGATCTTAACTGCATCTTTGGCTAGTATTCCACCAGATGCCGCAAGGTGCAACCATTTCGGCTTAAAGCCAGCCTCTTTCAAGAGAGTATTAGCTTTTTGGAAATTGATAAGTTGCTTCTTTGAAAGTTCTTCTTTTAAGCTTTCCTGGTAGGCAATGTGGCTCATAAGTCCTGATACTTTGATATTTTTATAATCCCTTAGCTTTTCGATAAACCCTGGTAAATCTTGCATCATCACACCCAGACGATGCATACCGGTGTCAACCTTAATATGGATTTCGCAGCCTTTTTGATATCTATTAACTACTTCTAGTTGCTCGCTGTTAAAAACAGCGTAAGAAAAAGGTAGTTTTTTAACCCTAAGACTGGTAGGGTGAATATAACCCATGATCAGAATAGGACTCTTAATTTGTGCTTTTAAAAGCAAATATGCTTCATAAAGACTATCCACGCAAAACATCGGAGGACTTTGACTCTCAAGGAGTTTTGCAACTTGAACGATTCCATGACCATAGGCGTTACTTTTTAAAACAGGAGCAATTGCTAGGTTTTTTTGAAGTTTTGCCAAATATTGATAGTTTTGAATTAACCTTTTTTGAGCTATTAAAACTTTATTGAGAGGGATATACTCTTTGCCTAAAATTTTCCTGATTAACTTTATCATTTTTGGAGGGCAAACATAACAATTTTATCCAATAACTTAGAGTAGGAAATTCCGATTGAGGCGGCGGATTTAGGAAAAAGGGAAACTGGGGTTAGACCGGGAATAGTGTTAACCTCCAAAACATAGACATCATTATCTTTGGTAATCATGTCGACCCTAGCAAAACCCCGGCAGCCAAGGGTTTGGTAGGCTAAAAGAGCTGTGTTTTGGGCTTTTTTGGTTAAGGACTTTCCGATTCTGGCCGGCACAATTTCATCGCAGAGTTTCTCATCGTATTTAGCTTCGTAATCGAAATATTCTTTTTTAGGAACAATTTCGATCAAAGGCAGGGCTTGAGGACGATCATTGCCTAAGATCGGACAAGTGATTTCAATACCGTCAATAAATTCCTCGACTAAAGTTAAGGGACTAAAACTAAAGGCTAAGTTTAAGGCTTTTTTCAAATGCTTCTTTTTGCTAACCTTGGTTGTGCCAACTGAAGATCCTTGATTGTGGGGTTTAACAAAAACGGGTGGTTTAAATTTATGCCAAATCGGTTTTAGTTGATCGTTCTTCTTTACAATAAGATGATTGGGTACTTTTAGACCTGCATGAGTAAATAATTTCCTTGAGGAAATTTTGTCCATACCTAAGGCTGAAGCTAAAACTTTCGAGCCGGTGTAAGGAACACAAATCAATTCCAAAAAACCTTGGATAGCCCCATCTTCTCCGTATGGACCATGCATGGCGATAAAAAACAATTGACAATTGACAATTGACAATTGACTAAGAGGATATTTTTTATTATTTAACTGGAAAGAGATGCCGTCGTTGGAAATAATAATTGGTAAAACTTCATATTTATTGGGATCGAGATTTTTAGCCACTTCCCTACCAGAAGCCAAAGATATTTCATGTTCGGCGGATTTACCACCCATAAGAACTGCCACTCTGATTTTTTTCTTCATGAAACAATTTTTTCCCAGCTAAATCCTTCTCTGCCGAAATGACCGTAGGAGGCAGTTTTTTGATAAATAGGTTTGCGAAGATCAAGACTTTTAATGATTCCCTCAACTGAAAGTTCCAAAAGGCTCCAAGCAAAATTTTCTATTTTTGCCGGTGAAACATTATCTGTCCCAAAGGTTTCAATCGCTTGTGCCACAGGACAGGGTTTACCGATAACAAATGCCAGTTGAACTTCACATCTGTCGGCTAATTTCTTAGCCACAATATTTTTGGCAATAAACCGGGCTGCATAAGCTGCCGACCTGTCAACCTTGGTCGGGTCTTTGCCGGAAAAACAGCCTCCCCCGACTCTGGCCATCGAGCCATAAGTGTCAACAGCTACCTTTCTGCCAGTTACTCCAGTATCGGAAGCCGGACCGCCAATTGCCCACTTGCCAGTACCATTACAGATAGTATTCTGGTAAGCAATTGTGAAACCATATTTTTTAAGAGCTGGTCTGATAACTACTTCATAAATATCCCGAGAAACCTGATTTTCTGATACAGCCGGATCATGAGGAACAGCTACAATAACCTTAACTACCTTTTTGGGAAGACCATTTTGATACTCAACGGTGACTTCAGACTTACCATCAGGCCTTAGATAGGAAAGCCTTTTGCTTTCTCTGGCCTTGTCGATTTTTTTAACAATTTCATGGGCAAGGGTTATTGGCATGGGCATAAGCTCGGGAGTCTCACGACAGGCATAACCAAACATCATCCCTTGGTCTCCAGCGCCACCTGTCTCTACTCCTTGGGCAATATCTGGTGATTGCTCATGGATAAATGTCATAACATCGATACTTCGCCAGTCAAAATGGTAAATTTTTTGATCATAACCAAGGCGTTGCACTACTTCTCTGGCTACTTTTTCAAAATTGACTTTAGCAGTAGTTTTTACTTCACCGGCCAGAACCAATTTGTTGGTAGTCACCAAAGTTTCTACAGCCACTCGACTGGTGGAATCTTGACGAATACACTCATCCAAAATTGCATCGGAGATTTGGTCGCAAATTTTATCAGGATGGCTTGCGGAAACAGACTCCGAAGTAAAAAGTTTATAGGCCATTACTTGGCATTTCTAACTGATTTTTTTAATTTTAGCGCCCAAAGTGGACAAACGCTCGACTATATTTTCATAACCTCTTTCAATAAGTTCTGCCTTATCGATCTGGCTTTTACCGAAAGCTGCCAAAGCGGCAATGACTAAGGCAATACCAGCACGAATGTCGGGGGTGTCAAGCCTTTGACCGCGAAGTTTAGACGGTCCGTAGACTAAGACCCGGTGAGGATCGGCAATAACCACCTTGGCACCCATTGAAAGCAGCTTATCAACAAAAAACATTCGCGATTCGTACATCCAATCGTGAAGAATAGTAGCACCCTCTCCCTGAGTAGCCAAAACAATCATGGGCGCTATCAGATCTGTTGGAAATCCCGGCCAAACATCGGTAACTACCTTTTCTTGTGCCTTAAGTTTTGCATCAGAAACTATTAAACTTTCTTTCTCGACTTTGTAATTTACGCCAAATCGAGAAAGAGTCATCAAAATCATATCCAAATCTTCCTTAATAATCGGCGAAATTTCGATAGTACCCGTAGTAACCGCCGCCAGAATTGCAAAAGTACCCACCTCGATATGATCTGGTCTAATTTGGTGAGTGGTTCCAAATAGTTTGTTAACACCCATAATTTTTAAGACATTGGTGCCGACTCCAGAAATATCGGCGCCCATTTTGATTAGAAATTGGCAAAGATCAACAACATGCGGTTCTGAAGCTGCTCTTTTAATGATTGTTTCTCCATGCGCCATGCTGGCAGTGATTACGGCATTTTCGGTTGCAGTAACCGAAGCCTCCTGTAAAAATATTTCCGCACCGTTAAGTTTGGCAACATTGGCCATAAAGTAGTTATTTTTCTCCTCTATTTTTGCACCAAGCGCTTCAATTGCTTGAATATGGGAATCAAGCGGTCTTCTGCCAATAATATCTCCGCCCGGGTAACCCATTTTAATTCTACCCACCCGAGAAAGCAGCGGCCCCAAAAGAAGAACCGAAGCTCGCAGTTTCTCAGTTAAAAGAGGAGGGAAATCAGCCGCTTTGACTGTTTGACAATTGATGGTCAATTTGGGGGTACCAACGCCTGAAACTTTGGCGCCGCAGATTTCAAGCAATTTGGCCATAATAGCCACATCAGAAATATTGGGAACATTTTCCAAAACACAAGTATCCTCTGTTAAAAGGCAAGCGGCCATTATCGGTAAAACCGAATTTTTATTGCCGGCGACTTTTATTTGGCCAGAAAGTTTCGCCCCTCCAGTAATTTCTAATTTAGCCACTTGATCTCCTTCGGAGGAAATTCGAATATCGAAACTTCAGTTACTTGTATTTGCATAATTAGTATGAATTCGCATATTAGCATCGATACCAATATACTAATGGATACTGATACGAATCGATTCTTGTTTCGAGCTTCGGATTTAGAATATTATTCATTGAAATCGCCTATATAGAATATTTCTTCTTTAAGGTTAAGACCGTAAGTGTTTTTAGCTTTTTCTTTGATTAGGTTTATTAATTCTAACACGTCTTGTGCTTTAGCTTCACCGGTATTAATAATAAAATTAGCATGACTCGCGGAAATTTGGGCATCACCAATTTTTGTCCCTTTAAGACCCAAGCTTTCAATAATGTAGCCAGTTGAGGTTGTCAAGCGAGGTGTAGCTAGACGTTTGGCGTCACTATCTGAAATATTGCGAAAGATACAACCCGAACAAGCCACGCCAATTGGTTGTTCTTGGTTGCGGCGTTTGACATTATCCATCGCTCTTTGCCAAAGATCTGCTTTATCACTGGCTGTATTAAGGCGGAACACAGCCTCAAGAACAATCTCACCGGTTTTTTGAATTTTGGATGAGTCATAGGCAAAATTAAAATAGGCTTGATCGACATTTTTAAAGTCGCCCTTTTTCGGATTAAAAAGAGAGGCTGTGACCACTCTATCGCCGATAAATTCTCCTTTTTCAACTTCAAAATGGGCATTAATTTTAAGGCCTCCACCAATTGTTCCCGGTACTGAAAGTAAAAATTCTAAACCCGCCAAACCCTGATCGATGGTAAAACGTGCCAACTGATTCATTAAAGTCCCGGATGCTGCCCAAACTAAGGCGCTTTTAATGCCCCGACCGTGCTTATTGATGGTACCTTTAACGCCAACTAGCTTAATTGCTTCTGCCCGATTTTTGATAACAAAACCATCAAAACCTTTGTCAGAAACTAAAACATTGGCTCCTCCGCCTAAGACCACAAAAGGAATTTTGTACAGATGCGCAGTTTCAAGAGCAAGTTTTAAATCGTCCACACTTTTTGCTTCGAAGAAAAGCTTGGCTGGTCCGCCGATTTTAAAGTAGGTATGTTTTTTTAAGGGCTCGTTTTCATAAACGCGAAGCGGGCCTAAAACTTCTTTAATTTGATCAAGACTTTGAATCATAAAAGCATCTCATAAAGCTTGTAAACATCACCTGCGCCCATTAAGAGGATAATATCAAAATCAGCTAAATGATTTTTTAAATACATTGCCGTTTCTTTTAGGGATCCGGTAAATGTTGCTTTGGGACCTACTGATTGCGCCAGTTTTTGGGCTAGTTTACTTCTATCCCCTTTTTCGCGAGCGGCATAAACTTCCGTTACCAAAATTTTATCAACCCTTGACTTTTTAAGATTTTTGACAAAATCATTAAAGAATGTTTTTATTCTTGAAAAAGTATGGGGTTCAAATACAAGCACAACCTTTTTATCTTTAAATTTCTCTTCTAAAGCATTAGCAGTTTTAAGTACTGTATATGGCTGGACAGCATAATCATCATAAACTTTGACATCATTAACCTCTCCTTTATATTCGAGTCTTCGTGCAATTCCTTTGAAGTTTTCGATTGATTTTTTAGCTTTGGTAATATTAAGTCCTAAAACTTTGGCTACTGTTAAAGCAGCATTAGCATTCTCACTCCTAAAATCACCAATTATCGAAAGATCGAGCTTGCCAAAGTCACCAATCTTGATAACTTTAATATCTTTTCTGATAAATTTTGTCAGTTGGGTAAAATTCCAAGTATTGGGAATTATGAGAGTACCATTTTTTTTAATTTTACTGACAAATTTTTTATAGGACCCAAAAAGCTGCTTTTTGGTTTTAAAATAATCCGGATGATCCCAGTCAAGATTTAAGACTACCGCGATATCCGGCTGATAATTTAAAAAGTTGTCATTATACTCATCGGCTTCGCAAACATAATAATTTGATTTACCGACCCTAAAATTTTGCTGCCATTCTAAAACAGTTGCGCCAATTTCACAGGTAGGATCCTTTCCCAAGTCCGTTAGGGTTTTGGCGATCATCGTTGTTGTTGTTGATTTTCCGTAGGCGCCGGCAACACATATTACGAATTTATCTTTTTGTAAATATTTTCCTTGGAATTCTTGCCAAGTCAGAATTGGGATTTGGACCTCTTTGGCGTATTTAAGTTCTTGATTTTTTGGATTAAATTTCAAAACTGCTGGAGAAATAACTAACATTCCTATATCTTCAATGTGTGAAGGATTGTGGCCACTTCTAATCTTAATTTTTAAGTTTTGAGTATAGGGAGATTTGGGATTTAAATCGCAGCCAGTAACCTCAAAGCCTGTAGCTTTGGCTATTCCAGCGATAGCGGCTGCTCCTGCACCGGCAATCCCCATAATATGGATTCTCTTCTGAAAGTTGAGGTTGACTGCTAAAAGCTCTTCTTTCGTATTAACACTCTGCCACTCATTCTCGTCCCCAAGGGGGAATGTTTCGACTTTTTGATTATCCCCTGTTGCAATGGCGATTAAATCCGTGATGTATAACTCACTTGTTACTGGGGAAGGTTTAATTTTTGTCAAATTTTGCAAAAGCCAACGCTTATCAAAAAAATAAAGACTGGCATTTACTTCATTAATCTTTTTTTGTACCGCTGAGGTATCTTTTTCCTCGACAATTGAGACAACTTTGCCATCCTTTCTAACTATCCGACCAAAATCTGTTGGATCGTCCTTTTTAACTGTGACAAAGGTCAGGGTTGCATCTGAATCTTGATGATGCTTAAAAACTTCAAGAATAGTTTCTGGTCGATAAAAAGCACTGTCGTCTCCGTACATTACGGCTACGGTTAGCATGTTCTTATCGACAAGTTTTAGGCCACAACTTGCTGCATCAGCTGTTCCCAATGGAGATTTTTGTATCGTATATTTAACATCTTGAGGGATTTCTTTTTTGATTGCGACAAGATTTTGGGGATTGGCGACGATTATTATCTCATACGGATTGACCCGTTTTAAGATTTCAATAGTCCGAACAATCATCGGCTTTCCGGCAATTCTATGAAGAACCTTAGATAATTTTGATTCCATTCTCTTGCCTTCACCAGCGGCAAGCACAATGACCGCGAATGGAAGTTTTTTATTTTGCATTTAGTCTCCTTTCGATAGCCTTTTTAACAACTTTAAACTCATCCCAAGGATACTCTTTTTTACCGTAGGTTATACTTTTTTCGTGACTCTTACCAAAAAGTGCAACAATATCGTCTTTTTGCGCTAACTTGACGGCAAATTCGATGGCCTTTACCCGATCATAAATTTGATAAAAATCTTTATTCTCTTTTTTCCCTCTTGATGTTAATCCTTTGGCGATCTGATCACAGATATCTTCGACCTTCTCACTTCTGGGATCTTCGGCAGTTAAGACTGAAATGTCGGCGCCTTCGGCTGCAGTTTTGCCCATCAGACTTCTTTTTGTCTTATCGCGCTCTCCAGCTGCGCCGAAAACGGCAATCAATTTGGATTTGGGATTTGGAACTTGGGATTTTATAGTTCTAAGAGATCGTTCTAGAGCATTTGGGGTATGTGCAAAATCGACGATTACCTTGAAATTCTGACCAAGATTGATCTCCTCCATTCTGCCTAAAACTCCTTTGAAGTTATTTAAGGCCTTTTGGATTTTGGACTTATAGATACCCAAAGTACTGGTGGCTACAGCAGCAGCCAGTGCATTGGCCAAGTTGTAATCGCCGACAATTTTTAGATTGAGGGGAAAATTTTTAAGGTTAAAATCAGCCGAAGAGTTGAGAGAATAGGTAATAGCCTGACCATCTACCTTTGATTTTAGAAAATCAAATGATCTGTCATCGGCATTAAGGATTGAAAAGTTGACATTTTTAAAAAGTTTGGCTTTGGCTTGAGCATAACTTTGCCAGCTTTTGTGATAATCCAAATGCTCATGAGAAATGTTAGTGATAACCGCAACCTTAAATTTAACGAAAGCTAAGCGATTTTGATCCAAGCCATGGGAAGTCGCTTCTAATACGAAATATTGACTACCCAAATCAACCGCCTTTTTCAAAAACTTTTGGACTTGCCAAGGATTAGGCGTAGTAACATGGAAACCGGTATCAAAGGTTTTAGGACCAATTCTGGCCGCAACTGATGAAATCATAGAAACTTTGAAACCTACTGCTTTTAAGATCTCATAAATCATCTGAACGGTAGTAGTTTTGCCGTCCGTGCCGGTTACGCCAATGATAACTAAATCCTTAGATGGAAAATTGAAGATGAGAGCAGCCAAAAAAGCCTGGACAAAATGATAGTAATTTTTAATTTTCTGCCACATTCAAGATGAGATAATTATACAGATTGCAAGCTAATCTGTCCTATTTTGCCAAAAAACCAAGGAGGGTCAATTATTGTCTTTTGGTAATGCTGAAGTTTTTCAGTAACGAATCAAGTTTCAACTTTTTTTTGGCAAAGAAGAATAAATAAGCTATCTCAAGAATCCCAAGAGTATTCAAAATCAATATCGCCACAAACCAGTACTTTTCTTCGTTTTGTGCCGAATACCAGAGCCCTAAACCTTTCCAAAGAAATGTCCATAAAAGAAATGGTACAAGTAACCAAACGGCAACCGATCCAAAAGGATTCCTAATTGATGGGAAAAAATTACGTAATAAAATATCCATTTTTAAAATTATATCATCGTTTAGGAGCAATTCCATAATAATTAAATAACTCTTTGGCAATCCCAAAAAATGTAGGCGCAGCAGTTTCTGAACCAAAAGGCGATGAAGATGGCTCAGAAAACCTGACCATCATCACAAAGCGCGGATCATCGGCCGGAGCAAATCCGACAAAGGAAGCAATAGTTTTATTGGGGTCGTAATGACCGGCAACGGGAATCTGAGCGGTTCCGGTCTTGCCGGCAATGCGATAGCCTTTGGGCGCAAACGCGCGTGCTTCTCCATTTTCCACAGCATTAACCATCATTTCGGTCATTTGAGCCGCGGTTTTGGGCGAGATTACCTGTCTTTCTCCTTGTGCTTTTACTTTTTCTTCCTTTTGCCCATCGACAATTTTATCAACTAGATGCAAAGTTAAAAGCTTGCCTTTATTGGCGATTATTAAAACAGCCTCAACCATTTGAATCGGTGTAACAGCAATTCCTTGACCAAATGAGGCAGTCGCTAAATCAATTACTTTCCAATCCTTTTTTTCGCGAACATATCCGGTTGATTCTTCTTGCAAATCAATATCAGTACGCTGCCCAAATCCAAATTTTTTAATATAATCATAAAATTTATCAATTCCTAATTTCTCTGAAACAAAGGTCATGCCGACATTATCAGAATGCTGAATTATTTCAGTCATGGTTGAATTGGGATAATATTTTTTGTTCCAAGTTGAGATTTCATAACCGCCGATTTGTCTTGGACCTGAACAAACATCACAACGGGTTATTGGCTCAACAACTGAAACATCAAGAGCCGTAGACATTACTACAATCTTAAAGATAGATCCCGGTTCAAAGGTGTCGGCTACGGCCGGATTCTTATAGAATTTTTCATCAAACTCTTGCCAAACAGCAGGATTATAAGTAGGATAAGTCGCCATTGACAGTATCCCCCCGGTTTTAGGATCGGCAACAATTACCGTTCCGTCGCGGGCGCCATATTTTTCAACAGCTTGCTTTAAACTCCTCTCAACCATAAACTGAATGCTTCTGTCCAAAGTTAAATACAACGACGCCCCTTTTTGAGGCTCAATCGGCCGGTATTTACCAACTAAAATCGGAAAGCCGAAAGGATCGGTTTCCTGACCTAGGCGGCCACTTTTGCCACGAAGCCGACGATCCCAGTATCCTTCTAGGCCGTAATAACCGGTATCTACCCCAAATTTGTCGGACCCGACAAATCCAAGAAGCTGGGCTGCCATTGAGCTTTCAGGATAAAACCGCTTTTGGTCAGCTTCAAAGCCCAAACCGGCAATATTCATTGCTTGGATTTTTTCTTTGGCATCTTTGGTTATTTTTCTTGATAATTGAACCCAAAAAAGAGTTTTTGTAGCAAGTCGATTGGTTAATTCTTCCTCTTTGGTCTTAATTTCGGCGTCTTTTGCTTTTTGTTCATCTTCTGAAAGACCTGCTGACGCCGTGGCATACTTTTCCGAAATCAGATAAGGAGCGATCTTTTGGGCAATATCTTTGGGGCTTTGTTTTAGATCATGGGGTTTGCCATAAATTAAAAAAGCTTCTTGATTGGTAACTAATGGAAAGTCCTGTGAATCATAGATTTCTCCACGAGCCGCCGGCAGATTATCTTCAGATATGATTGACTCAAAATTACCCTGTACTTTGGCAATAAACTGCCAATAAAAAAGTCTAGCAACAATCATTATGGCAATCACGAAAATAAAGATTTGGACTGCCTTAATTCTGTCCATGTCTACCTCTATCTTCTAGTTTATCATTAAGGAGTTATTACTTGTGAGGGCTTAGCGAAACCTAATTTTTGAGCTTTTTCGGAAAGCGTATTAAGAGACGATTCTTGGGCAATTTCTACCTTAAGGGTCGTATTTTCCGCCTCCAGTTTTTTTATTTCCTCATGAATTTTAGCCAGCTTCTCTCCGTCTGTTGCCAGATTATTGGCAAAAACTAACTGGGCAAAAAATGAAGCGCTTACCAACAGACCAATGATCACTAAAACTTTAACCTTAATTTTGCCAATAAGGTTAAAGTTATCTTTCTTTTTGATTTTAAAATCAGATACGGGCAGCATATCTTCCTTAATTTAAGGGGACACTAAGGTTTCCCCTTAATATTCCTCTTCCTTTAGATGACAAAGTTTCCCTGGCAAAGCCAGATGAAACTTTAATTTTATTTCTTAAATTCTTTCCGCAACGCGCAATTTGGCGCTTCTGGCACGCGGATTCGCTTCAATTTCCGAATTTTCGGGGCCGATTGGCTTTGGAGTCAAAATCTTAAGTCTCGACTCCTGCTTGAAGAATCGTTTGACTATTCCATCTTCAAGCGAGTGATAACTCACAATCACCAATCGGCCTCCAATTTCTAGCAAATCTACAGTCTGCGGTAAAGAATCTTCTAAATTTAAAAGTTCGCTATTGACAACAAGTCTTAAGGCCAAAAAAGTCTTTGTCGCCGGATGAATCCTTTTGTTTTTTCTTTTAATGTGCCTTGCGTAAACTGCCTCAACAATCTTGGCAAGTTCAGTTGTCGTTTCAATTGTTTTTACCTGACGGGCGCGACAAATAGCGTCAGCAATTGGCCAACTAAGCTCTTCTTGAGAATACGTCTTAAAAATTTCATTTAACCTCCTTTTGTCAAAATTATTAACTAGATCAAATGCCCGCACATTAAGATTTGGATCCATGCGCATATCCAAAGGCCCCTCGTGGATAAAGCTAAATCCTCTTCTTGCTTCCTCTAGTTGATGTGACGAAACGCCTAGATCGAAAAGGATGCCGGATAGTTGACTAAAACCTTCGCTTTTGGCAATTTCCCCGATCTGACTAAAATTCCCGCAAACCAAAACCAACTTTTGGCTTTTAGCTTTTAGCTTTTGGCTTTTTTTAATGTGCTTTATCGCTTCTGGATCCCGATCAATCCCTAAAACCTTTCCACCTCGCTTTAAAAGCTCAAATGCATGGCCTCCGCCCCCAACGGTCGCATCGATAAACAATTTCCCCCTCGCTGGATCTAAAAATTCTATTGTCTTTTGTAAAAGTACCGGCCTGTGATATTTCACTTTATCCTCCCAAGTTTCAACCTATGCTTTTGCCAATTAAACTCTTCCCAAATTTCGAAATGATCACCGGCCCCGATAATTATTGGTTTTTTAATTTGCGCGTACCCCAGTAAGTCGCCAGGTATAACAAAGCGACCTTGACCATCGAGTTTGACAACGGTTGCAGCGGAGAAAAAGAAACGGCGTATATCGCGTGAGCTTCTATCGGAAATAGGAGTCGTAAGCTGTCTAGCCGATTCCTTTTCCCAAGTTTTGATGTCAAAACCGAAGATACAATTTTCGTAGCCGAGAGATAAAATGATTTCGCTTGTCGCAAGATAGTCACGTATTTTTTTTGGTAAAGCAACCCTTTTGGATTTTAAATTAAATGAAGGTTTGTAGCTGCCCAGAAACACTTTTCACCTTACAAGCTCCTTTTTACTCCTGGGCAGCAGTCGGTAAAAGGGGATTAACTTGAAAGGACTTCTATCTTTTAACTCTTACCCCTTTTTGCTCTTACGGGTTAGATGGCTAAAATTCACCATTTATCACCATCTATTACCATTTTTCACCATTAAATATTGATTGTCAAGACCCCAAACTGGCACCTATCCCCACACGACAGGTAAAGTGATATAATTTCGGTATGGATTTAAAATATATTGCATTTCTAGTGGTAGTGATGGCGATTTTCTATTTCGCTCCCTCCGAAATGCGGCAATTTTTAATCTTTTTTGCTGTAATAGCGATTTTTATAAATCAAACGATTCACCACCAGAAAAAGTAAGTTTGACTAAATAAGGCTAAAAGCCTAAAATTATCTTAATAACGTGTGATTAGACGCCACGAGTGGGCGTCTTTTTTGCGTGAAAGGGGCAAAAAGCCTTGACAGCATCTTATTTAGAGGGAGGACAATTTAAATATGGGATTAATCAATAAAAAACTCCTTTTGGCGAAGGAGTTAAAGAAACAAAATGAATATTAACGACCTAAAAGCATTAGTGCACTTTATTATGCCGTCAGTCAACTCAAATAAAAATCTGACAGTTAAGGATTTGGTCTTTTGGATTATTAGAATTGCTGTTGGACTTTTTGTATTATGGTTTGTTGTATATGTCCTTAATTTCCATTTTTCCATTGGCTTTGGAAGGTAAATCTGAAACCATTACACCTCGGAGGTGAAAACGTAGCTACACCTCGGGATATGATAGTTTTCTGCCTAAGGTACAAATTCTTTCCTCTCGTAGCCGAAGAGCGGGCCGTAGTAGATGTAGATTTTGGTGGGTTTTAGAACGAACCAACTACGTCCTTCGGTTAGGGTATTGACTTCTTCTAAGGTTTTGGGCATGTGGGGAGTTCCGCGCTTGGCAAAATATTCACGGGCGGCTCCCAAAATTTGTTCTTCTGGAAGTCGCATTGCCTTTCCTTCGATTTGTAAACCCTTGTCTTGACCGCCACCGGTCGGTTGTTTATTGATGGCTGCAGCGACTTGTGGGTTTTTCTCAAGTTCAACAGTATGTCGGGTGTTATCAAATGAGATCCAATAAAGATTGAAGTTGGCGTCATGTCCAAAAACTAAAGTCGCTACCCATGGACCTTTTGCGGAGAAAGTGGCCAAAATCATTTCGCGGGAGTCTCTTAAGATTTCTTCGATTAGATGTCTTAGGTCTGGGTTTTTATCCATTTATTGAGGCAATTGTGCGGAAATTGGCAAAGGGATCTTTTTGGATTTTGATTCTGATTTTTTGACAAATATTGCTTTGGTGTAAGGAGTTCTTTGGTATTCCGGATCAAAGAGGTGCATATCAAATGGGTTGTGGTAGTCAAGACAACCGGTGCAGTGGGATGCATGCAATTGGTCAACGGACATATTTAAAGATGCGGCCAGACCCTTAAGGCTTAAATAATATAAGGAAGCTACCTTCAAATCTTTGCCGATTTCTGCCTCACTCATCACTTGATATTTACCAGTCTTATCCTTTCTAACGGCTCCGAGTTCATCACGAGAGCCGATATTTACACCCAAAAAACACGGATGCACAAAGCGCGGAGCCAAAAAGCGGCAGTGAATTTGGGAAACGCCAATTTTAAGCAAATGCTCTACTAAAATCTTGTAAGTGTTAAGTCGAACACCGGTATCATCAACCAGATAAATAGATTTGCCGATTATTGATGGGGAAATGAAGAATTTTTTTTCGATGTGTTTGGTGCGCAAATATGGATCGTCTTCGATAAATGTCCTTTTGGCATAATCGTATCGTTCTTTGACTAACCCTCTGATATAAGAAAGTTTTGGCGCAAGCTTAGTGATCTTTTTTGACAAAACTTCCCAAAAGGCATGGGCTCCGGGTCTGGCTGTATCTGGCACGGCCACTACATAATCAATATTTTTGACCATTTCTTTTTTAATCTCGCCTTCTTTAATACGTTCTATTTCCTCAATAGCCAACTGTCGTCCTAAGTTTTCCCGGTTGTCGCCGATAACGCCGTCCCAGCTTGACGTTTCGTGAGAAAAATATAATTTTTCAAAAACACAAAAGCTTGGTTTTTGCGCTTGGGAATAATTAGAAATTGAAACACCATTTTCGTCAGCAATTAAGAGTTGGCCTGCTTCAAGTTTCTGACTGTGGCGAATAGAGATTCTATCCAAAGCGCAGGTTTCGGAAGCAACAAAAACATGGCCGTTGTCCTGACTCCAAACAAGGGGTCTTACCCCCCAAGGATCACGTAGTGCCATTAATTTATCGTCGCCGGTGACCATGACCAGGGAATAAGCGCCTTTGACATCAACTAACGCATTGGCAATCTTCTGTTTCCAACTGGCACCTGGTGCGATTGCAATTAGCCAAGTTAAAATTTCAGAGTCGGAATCCGACTCGGTTTTGATACCAAGTTTGGAGAGCTTTTTGCGGTGACTTTTAACATCAACAATGTTGCCGTTGTGGCCTAGTGCCAGTTCCCAACCTTTATAGGAGGCGTAGAAAGGCTGGGCATCACAATGCAGTCTGCCGGCACCCTCTGTGGGGTAACGAAGGTGAGCAATTGCCACCTCACCGCGAAGCGAATTTTCTTCAACTACATTAACTGAGCGGAAAATTTCGTTAAAGGCCCGGGCTTTTTTGTAAACCTTGAGCATTCTACCGCTAGGTTTAACCGCAACCCCTCCCCCATTCTGGCCACGGTGCTGCAGGGCCTTACCCATTTCAATAACAATGTTGGTAACATTAACTTTGGAACCAGCCCAAACACCGGCTAACCCACAATTTTCACGAAGCTTGTCAGGTAGTTTAAAATTTGCTGCCACTGGGTTTGAAGTTTGCTTTTCCCTTGTCCTTAGTATGAACTCTAGCGATATTTTTTTCAACCCTAAAAGGTGTATTCCGTGGGGTTTAAACAATGGGGAACAAAATTAAACGATCGTTAAAAAATGTACCCTCTCATAAGAAGGGTTGTCAGACTTAGCTTAATTAAATTAGGAAAATTTTTCCTCTAAGGTTTTAGCAAGTTTATCGATTTTGACTCTTTCCTGCTTCGTTGTATCACGATCGCGGATGGTAACTGTGTCATCTTCAAGAGTCTGGAAGTCGATGGTGATGCAGAATGGAGTACCGATTTCGTCTTGTGCATAGTAGCGCTTGCCGATATTGCCGCGATCGTCCCAAGCAACAGGAAGTAGTTGGTAGTTGGTAGTAAGTAGTTGGTAGATTGAACGGGCTTTTTTGACCAGATCGGGTTTGTTGGCAAGAAGCGGGAAAACGGCAATTTTAACCGGTGCCAGTTTCGGATGAAGTTTTAAGACAATCCGATCCTTTTCCTCATGATAGGCATCAATTAAAAATGCGGTCATGGCTCTGCCTACTCCAACCGATGGTTCTATCACATACGGCACCATTTTTTTGCCTTTTTCCTCATCAAAATATGATAAATCTTGGCCACTTGCTTTGGCGTGGGCCGTAAGATCAAAGTCTGTACGATTGGCTATTCCCTCCAACTCCCCCCACTCCATGAAGGGCCAGTTGTATTCTATATCCACCGATCGAGTTGCATAATGGGCTCTTTCTGTTTCTTTGTGCTCGCGAAAGCGCAAATTTTGTTTCTTGATTCCCAGACTTATAAACCAATTCATTCTCTCCTTTTGCCAATAATCGAAGTCTTTTTCGGATTGATCTTTAAAGATAAAGTACTCCAATTCCATCATTTCAAATTCACGAACTCTGAATAAGAAATTGCCGGTGGTAATTTCGTTTCGAAAGCCTTTGCCGATTTGGGCAATTCCGAAAGGGAGTTTGACTCGCATGGTATCAACAACATTTCTGAAGTTGACAAAAATTCCTTGGGCAGTTTCCGGCCGCAGATAAGTTTCGGATGCTTTGTCTTCAACTGGACCGATGTGAGTTTTGAACATTAGATTGAACATTTGTGGCTTTGTCCAGTTATTTTTGCCACAATTTGGGCACTTTTTATCTTTCGGCAAAATATCTTCCCGGAAACGCAAATGGCAATTTTTGCACTCAGTAAGAGGATCGGCAAAACTTTCGACATGACCGGAAGTCTGCCAAACCTTTTGATTCATTAAAATGCTGCTATCTAAACCAACAATGTTGTCGCGTTTTCTGACAATGTTTTCCCACCAAGCAGTCTTGATATTGCCGGCGAGTTCAACCCCAAGTGGTCCTAAATCGTAGATGCCACCAATACCGCCATAGATTTCGGATCCTGGAAAAACAAAGCCGCGACGCTTAGTTAGAGAAACTATTTTTTCAAGAGTTGTCATTTTGAAGAAACAACTACAAAAGTTGCAAAGGAGTTAACTTTGGCAGAAACGGTCTTGGAGTTTGCATCGTAACTTGAGTCAAGTTTAGTCCATTTGGAATCGGTATGATTATAGCTATAGAGTTGGAAACTTTTGGCGTCTTGGGTAAATTTAATTAAAAGATCAGCAGACTTTGTAAACTGGGGGGCGACAGAAAAAGAGCCATAAACCGGGAAGACTACATTGGCAATATCGAATTGGCCGTTTGCCGGCGCGCCAACAGTATCTGAAATAATCACAAAATAATTTTTACCCAAGGGGGGAACTGTCAATTGGAAGTTATCTGACCTGTCTTTAAAAGTTGTTGAGCTTGTTGCCGATTGCTCAAGGTCCCAATTCGTTTCTGACTGATATTCGGTTTCCCCTTTAAATAAATGCATTGTCAGTATGCCGTCAGTAACACCCTTATCAGGACTTCTTGTTCCCTTTGATGCCGTTCCCAAAAGAATTGACTTTTTGTACTTTTGTTCCTTGGTATTAACATCCGTACCTGTTGAACCACGCTGAATTTTTTCACCGGCAATCTGCGGATTATCGGCCAAATAAGTTAGTTCATATTCAATTCGGTCAAAAGATGACATGTTTTCAATGGAAATTAAAATCTCCGCACCGTCTGAAGTTGGCGTTAATGTCACAAAAGGCCGTTTGTTAAGATCGATTTCACTAAGCTCTTTGACCTCACCGGAAACTTCTTGGGGTTTAACTGTTTTTGGCCCTTTTTGAAAAATAAAAAGGAAATAGACTGCAACCACTATTGCAATAAATGCAACAGCGGCAATGAGGTAAATGTTTCGTTTAGCTGGATCCATATGATCACCCCATCGAGTCAAGCTCGATAGGAACCCCGATAAAAAGTTACCTTAAAAACCTCGAGGTCTTTAATTTTGTTTGTGTCAGGTTTTCAATCATGCTATCAAGAAATGATAAAAGTTTCAAATAGGCGGATTCTTTAAAATTAAACTTCTCCTTAATGATATCAAAATCTTCATTTTCGATAGTTACGAAGATACTTTTAGCCACAGAATCTTTGAGGTTTTTAGCACTGAAAAAGCCGAGAGTTGACAAAAGTTTTACTTTAAAAACCAAAGAGACTAAATTGAAATCTTCACCAGTTGCAATTTTTTTAAGAAACCTAACTAAAAGTATAAAAACGCCGGGATTTTTTTGTTTTATTTCGGTAAGGCTTTCAACAAGCTCCAAAAGATGATAAATTTTATTGGCTTTAGTGGCAGTAAAATCAGTAATGCCGAATGCCTTTTTGGTTTCAACTTCCGTTAACAGATCAATATTCTTGCCGCGTGCTATAAATAATTTGCACCAGTTACCGATTTCGACATGACCGCCTTTCCGGGATTTTGGCCGACGGACTCCTTTGGCCAATGCGGTAAGTTTCCCGTGATCGCGAGTAAAAATGGTCAGGATTCTATCAGCCTCGCCAAAGTTGCGGCGAGATAGCACTACTCCTTCGGTGCGAAAATACATGCAACTCTAGTATCGAGTATTAAGTATTTAGTATCAAGCATTTGAGAAGATTAAATTTGGCGATATCAGCAGTTCGCCATTTGTCAAACGCAGGGCGCTCCTCTGCTAAATCATGCAATGATTTATATCAGACAAAGTGCTGATATATTTTTATGCTAAAGCTTAAAAATTAACTCTTTATCGGTTTCGAGAGGAAAGGCTTTTTGTTTTTTACCAAAGGCTTCGACTTCGTAGGTATGGCCTTTGACACCCGGCTGTTTTTGGATGAGAAGTTTGTACTGGTCATTAACCTTGACGGGAACAGTATATTCAAGCTCAATTTTGGCGGTGCCTTCAGGTCTAATTGTAAAGAAACCTTCAAAAACTGTTTTGCCAAGATCTTCACCTGCCGTGATTGGTACCTCGGTACCTGATGATTTAACCAGTTTGGAGCCTTTGGGGACATAAATCCTGATCCAGTCTCGATAAATTCCAGCAAGACACAAGCCTCCTATTCGCTCAAGGCTGCAATTATCACCGCGTCTTGGATACTTATATTCAATGGTGACTTTTTTGGCAAGATTGCCGTCTTTATCTTCTTTAACCACTTGCTTAACTTTTTCCTGAATGTAGAGATTGGATTTAGCTCCGGCAAAATTAGTTTCGTTGATGTGTAAATAGTCACCATCATACTCACTGAGACGACCAGCGAAGTTTAACTTCTCAACCGCTTGCTGACTCGAGCTGCTATGGAAATAAAGAAGTAAATGTTTTTCTCTTAAAGCGGTAATGGTGGTACCTAGTAAATTGGGCCAGGTTGATTTGGGGGCATTGAAAGCTTTATCCATCATTTGTTGCATTAAAACTCCAATAATATCTTTTCGGGAGCCTTTTTCATAAGCGACTGGTTGATCAGCAAATTTCTCCAGTTCGTAGATAATTTGTGGACAAGCACAATCTTCAACCTCATCGGTGGTGAATTTGCTGCCATAAGCATCGATTGGTCCTAAAACTTTCATCATCGAAAGGACAAATTCAGTATCAAGAGCAATAATCCCATCAATTTCTTTATTAGCTTGAGTGGCATCATAAAGTTGTTCAAATTGTTTCATCGAAACTAAATAATCAGGAGACAGATTCGAATCTCGAAGATTCAAGCTTGAAACATTAGGTAAATATTTGACGATAGGCTCCGGAGCCGGTACGCGTTTTAGCAAAGTATCGTCAAGACGATAAATATCTTCCGAACCTTCGGAGGCGATAACTCCTTTTTGGACCCTAAAAACAGCATAAGCGGTTATAAAACCGCCTGTCGGTCTAAGTTCTTTGTCATTTTGGAACAGAATTAAGTATTTCTTCTCAGTACTTTGGCCCATAATTTCCGGTAAAACCAAAAGCAGCGGCTTGGTGTCAACAATAAATGATTCCAATTGATCAATGGAATTTTTAATATTTTTAATTTTTGATCCTGGCTTTGCGGGCAGGAAATCGGGATAACGCCATGACTGAATTTGATCAACTTGACTGCGAGCCTTTTTAAGGCTTTCACCGACCGCATCAATCTGAGGTGTAACTTTTGATAAAGTTTCAATAGCTTTAGCTAGTCTTTCTTGAGCAGTACCACCCAAAAACGTCCCTTGGCCTTTCAGGCCTAAGACGTCCGCGTATGGCGTAATTGCCTCGGTAAAGGTACTGGCAGCCTCAAGACCGTAAATTGCTCCGTCAATGCCTCTTTGAATATCGGCAACATACCAGCCAAAAAAGGGAATTATTCTTAGTGGCGTAAAAACCAATATCGACTTTTTGGCAGACTGAAACTCGCGCTTAGCATCTTTCAGATAGGCCTTGGTAGCATCAAGATCCTGAAGTTTGGCAGCCCCGACAGCTTTGTTAGTTGTTCCAACGGCTTTTTTAACTGATAAAACAGTTTTTGTTGCCAGCAGTCCAAGAATTACGATTAAAATGATTAAGATTAGAACGATCCGCCTTTTCATAATTTTCAATTTTCAGTTTTCCCCGCTTCGCCAAGGCTTCGCAGGACGAGCAATTTTCAATTGATTTAAATTGCTCCTTGAGTAGAAATCATCACAAACGGGGTTTTGATAATTATCCATAGATCGTAAATAATTGAACGCCTTTTTATATACTTAGCATCCATTTCTACCCTCTTGTCGAAATTGATAAATGACCTGCCGGAAACTTGCCATGGACCAGAGGCGCCGGGTCTGGCTTTTGAAATAATTTTAACGTATTTGCGACTCGCCGGATAGACCTTCTGCTGGTGAATAAGCTCATCGTTCTGATAAGCTCTTGGTCCGACAAGTGACATATCTCCAATTAAAACATTAACAAGCTGCGGCAGCTCATCAAGGGAAAATTTTCTCAAGATTTTGCCAATTGGTGTAATTCTGGGATCGCGTGTCAATTTAAAACTGTTTTTTTGATACTGCCGCAAAAGTTTCGGATGACTTTCCAAATATTTTTCAGCATGAACAAGTTTGCCTTTTATTTTATACATGTGCATACTTCTGAATTTAAGCATATTAAAAAGCTTACCTTCTTTGCCGACTCGCTCCGGCATGTAAAAAATCGGGCCGGTGGATGTCAATTTGATAAGCATAGTAAGCAAAATCATTATTGGTGAAAAAATTACGAGAGCTACTAGGCTACCAAAAATATCAATAGTTCTCTTTGTAAGATCGTAAAACATATCCTGAAAATTTCTAATGACTAATTAGACTAATTGACCTAAATTTGGGTAATTGCGACATTGGGATTTGTTTAGAAATTAGAATAATTAGAAATTAGGTTAATTTACAAGTATTTGTCTTTTTTGGCTTCTTTTAACTTCTCAATAATTTTTTTAACATCGGCGACTCTATCTTTTTGGCAGACTAAAAGAGCATCCGGTGTATCAACAACTATTAGATCTTCCAAGCCGATCGTGGCCATAACCTTATTTTCACTCGTGTTGTATAACAGAGAGTTTTTACTTCCTTCGTCATAAACGTCTCCTTGAATAACATTGCCTTTCCCATTTTCAGCAAGTTCATCTTTTAAAATATTCCAAGCTCCTACATCTGACCAACCAAGATCTGCTGAAAGTACCACAATTTCAGATGGATCGATTTTTTCGAATATTACGTAATCGACCATGACCTTTTCAAAAGTTGGGTAGACTTTGCGAACTACCTCATCTTGTTTATCTGTCCCCCATGCTTTTTGGATTTTGACAAGCCCTCCATAAATTTGGGGCGCGTGTGATTTGTAAAATAACATCATTTTTGATGCTCTCCAAACTTTGTACCCAGCATGCCAGAGATATTCCCAACTTTGTAAGAATTTTTTAGCTGTTTTTAAATCCGGCTTTTCTATATGGCTTTCGAACTGAAAAATGGTAAGACCATCAAATTTTTTAATCATTTTGCCAACTTTTATGTAACCTACGTGAATATTTGGGTACGTTGGATTAACGTCAACCGAAACCATTTTGTCAGTTTCTGCACAATAATCTCGAGCAACTTTAAGAGCTTTAATGAATTCATCATCATTTTTAATCAGATGGTCTGCTGCCCAAAGTGAAGCGACAATAGGATCACCAAATTTTTTCTCCAAAACTGCTGCTGCATAACCTACAGCCGCAGCAGTATCGCGCATTTCAGGTTCGATGATTACATTTTCAAGTGGGAGATCCGGCTCCTGTTGCAAAACCAGACCAACGTATTGACGACCGGTAACAACAAAAACATCTTTTATTGGAAAACCCTTTTTTATTCTCCTAACAGCGCCCTGGAACATAGACTCGTTACCAACAAGTGCTTGAAATTGTTTGGGTTTATCTTTACGACTCGCTGGCCACATTCTGGTGCCGCTGCCACCGCAAAACAGTGCAATTTTTAAATTACTTTCTTCTTTCACCATATGATGCCACTTTCTCTCTCAACTGTCTGACAAAATTAACTCTTGAAAATCTTAAGGCATTTTGCCGACAGGTGTGACTTTTCCATTTTACCTTAGTTTGTCTGTTAATTGCATCTTGAATAGACATGGGAGATTGATTGTTAAACAAGATGCCGGTTTTACCATTTTCAATAATCTCTGAAACTCCGCTTGTTTGATAAGCAATAACCGGTACGCCGCATGCCCCAGCTTCAACTGCCGCAATACCAAAATCCTCCTGTTGGGTAACAATTAGCCCACGGGAATTTTGATAGAGCTCGCGAAGTTTCTCTTTAGTAACTTTACCGAGAAACTCAATTTTGTAGTTGGTAGTTGGTAGTTGGTAGTTGGTAGTTAATTTCTTGAGTCTGGTCTTATCCAGACCTGTTCCCACAATCTTGAGATTAAAATTAAGGTTTTGGGTGGCTCGAATAGCAATATCGATTTTTTTCCATTTAACTAATCGTGAGACTACCAGATAATAATTTTGGCTTTTAAGTCTCCAATTGTGAACTTTGGCGATCTTGAAAAAGTTTAAATCCGCAAATGGGTAAATTACATCTGATTGATAACCGTAGTGTTTTTTAAGATTTTGGGCGATATTTTGGGAATTGGCAATGTAATGATCGACTCGAGATGACGAGGCCAGATCCCATTTCTTAAGCCAGGCCAAAAATGGTTTCAGGATTAATCTGAGAATTGGCGGTAAATAATCTCTCTGGACTTTTTCATTCCACAAAAATCTCGGGAGACTATTAAGATAGCATATGTGGACAGTTTTTGGTTTAGTGATTATTGATTTGGCAAAACGGGTAGTTGAGGAGATAACAATATCAAATTCATCAAAATTAAAACTTTCAAAGGCTAAAGGATATAGAGGTAAAAGGACTTTGTAGAACTTGGTCGCTAAGGGGATTTTTTGGATGAATGAGGGTCGGACCCTATTTCTGTTTATTGTGGCGGGCAATTTATTCCAGTCAACAACTGATGTGTAGATCGGGGCATCCGGCCAAATTGAAGCAATGGTCGCAAACAAACTTTCCGCTCCTCCAGCTTGCACGAAGTCATCGTGTACTAACGCTATTTTAGGTTGATAGGACATTATAATCGACTAATTTTGAACTGTAATTTCTGTAAAAATGATGGGTTAATTATAGCAGTGAAATTTATTTGATGTATAATATATTCTATGGCTATAGACTGGACAAAGATATTCAAAAAGTATAAGGGAATGTGGGTAGCGCTGAAAGATGATGAAAAAACTGTTGTGGCTAGTGGAAAAACAGCCAAAGAGGCTTGGGAAAAAGCTCAAAAAAAAGGCTTCAGAAAACCTATTCTAACCCGTATGCCCGCAAAGATAATTCCTTATGTGGGTTTCGGGCTATGAAATTTAAATACAAGAAATATGGCCCGTACGTTCTTCGACCTGTAATCCCAGTAGAAATAATTTATAAAGATAAGTCTGTTCCATATGAGGTACTAGTAGATTCTGGTTCTGACATTAATATTCTTGACGCTCAAATCGCTGGTGTTTTGGGTTTAAATTTATACGACGGTAAACAAGCTGAAGTTGCTGGTGTGACTGGTGTTGAAGAAGTTTTTTATGTGCATGAGCTTGGTATAAATGTTGGTGGGCATTTATTTGAGAAAATAGAAATAGGGTTTCTCGAGAAAATTGGGCAGTATGGATATGGAATTGTTGGTCAAAAAGGGTTCTTCGATATTTTTGTAGTGAAATTTGATTTGAAAAAAGAAGAGATTGAACTAAAACTTCGATAACTGCTCTTGGACCCTTGTAGTCAGAAGTTCGAATTCAATTTCTTGTCTTATCTTCTGCTTCGCTTTCGTGTCAGTTTGTTTCCATTTTTTATGAGGTTTGCAGAGTCCGCAAGTTGATTTTCTTCTGACCATAGGGAATAAGTATAACATGCTAAAATGACTCCTATGGATAAATTACCTATTAAATATTTAAAATGGGCTCAACGAGCCGGTGGTGCAGGATGGAATAAACATGTAAGTCCCTGGTTAAGAAGAAAAGCCAATAAAAGAATCAGGAGGCTTATTAAAGCTGATCTTTACAACCAATAAACCGCCTGGAAGCCGAGGGTCTAAAACCAAAACTCCTGCAATTTTTTGTCGAGGATGGTTTTGGAATAAATTAGAGTTTTGCTGGCTGAGTTAGATCTGAGAGGATTTCTGCAACTTTGTCAAAAACATCAGGCGTATCTTGATGTTTCCCAGTTTCATCTTCAACATGAACTCCACCATTTCTAAATTCTGTTATATTTTTGTTTTTATCTTCATCAAAACTCGTGGACAAGTGCACAGAAGATACTCTTTTAGGGTGATTTCGTTCGTTTCTTATTCTTGTATCATATTTGTATATGGACATCCAGGCATCGACTGGCATATTTGGGCCACCGTCCGCATATCTAAGGGGTTCTGAACTATACCTAACTGAGTATCCATAGTCCCCCTTTACAAAGTAAACCCCGTAATTGCTCACAGATTGAGGAGAGTGATGTCGAAAACTTCTTGCAAAAAAATGTTTGACTACGGCAGAAGTAAATTCTGGTGAAGCTGACAAACTTCCAATAAGCCCGACCATAATCTCGTGAGCTCTTCTTCCGAGCTCCTGAGAAGATAAAGCTTCTGTTGATGTTCCTAGTTCTGCAACTGGCATGATGACGAATTATAGCACTTTAGGCATAAATGTCAAGTCTATAGGTCTCAAACTTCTAAACCAACAATTTTTAGATTATTGACAGAAAAGTTGTAAGTGGTAGTATGGAATTGTCTTATCAGCACGCCCCAAACAAAAAACCTTCGAGATTGAAGTCGTCATGTACTAACGCAATCTTCACTCAATGAGTATATCTCACACCTGTCATTGCGAGCGAAGCGAAGCAATCTTACTTCTTGTCATTCTGAACTTGTTTCAGAATCTATTTTTGTCGAGGATGATTTTAGGGTTAATTAGGAGTTTGACTTAGTCTACTAAAATAATTTTCGACAGCATAGAAATTTCTATCCTTTTCGTATATTTCGCAGGCTTTAGTTAACATCCTAAAAACACTAAGCCTAGGCCTTGGATCATTTATGCTATAGAGTGCTGTACTTGAGGCTAATTCAATTACTCTTCCCACTTGCTCTATATTGCCATCGAATACGCTATAAATATGTACGATTCCCTTCTTAAATAATTTTTCCTCTATATTTTCACTCTCTTCGCCAAAAGCTAAAGCCAGTTCGCCAGTTTCCCTTGCAGCATTGGCCAGTTTTTTGGCAAAATCTAATAGCAGGTCAATATCGCTCTCAGTAATTTCACCGCTTTCAAATCGTTTTCTGAATTGATATTGTTCCTCTACTGGTTGTTTAACTTTCCTTCTCAAGTTTTCGGCTACAATTGTCCGCACTTCCTGTGTCCCTGTTTCAATCATTTCTACAACTTCGGGGTAATCTCGTCTTTCTTCTTCGGTAGGTTCAGTCGGAAAATAAAGTTTTAAGGTTGGTGACGCAAGCGGATGATCAGGGTGATCTTCTGCCCATTGTTTATCCCTTCTATACAATCTTGCTATAGCCTCGGAGACCTCCTCATCTGTCAATGGGCGTTCAGGGAAGGTTTCGAGTAAACTGCTATACTTGCCTGTATTGGCAGATGCTCTTTCATCCATTACTGGCTTCCTCTTTTTTTCTCAAGCCACGTTTGATAATCATCCCAATCTTCTTGATACTTTTGCCAAACTGGATTTTCACTAAGAGGCCAGCTTTCCCAGGGTTCAGCATTTGGCTTTTTAGCATTTAACACTTCAACCGCAGCATCAAGTCTCTCAAAAAAGTAGTCATGGAAATCGGGGTCAAATCTTTGCATATCTTCCTCAGTTATTTCAAAATGATCAAATATCGCTAGTAAATCTCTTGAGAAAGCTGGATAGTGCCTCATCCTGTCAAAATAAACAATAGGTGTATCTTCTCTACCATGAGTAGCTGCAATTAGGCCTCTTAAAGCCGCTCCTCTTGCGTATCCTATCAGATCTTCACTAACCGCCCCTGTACGGAGGCTGTCAAAAGATTCTTCAATTTTAGGAAGTTGGTTGATCGTTTTACCCCAACGCTGATGGGCAATTGCGTCTCTAAGCTTCTTTAAGACCTCTTTCTTGCTATCATCCGCCCACATAACTGTTCTGGGGGTCTCGCTCTCTCCACAATTCGCAGCGTAATAGGCAAGAGCAATATCTTGGGCAAATTGTTCGTGATCACCCTGATAACCTGCGTCTTTAAGGCTCGCTAAGGACTTTTGAGCATAGTCTTGAATAATGCTTCTGTTAACTTTTACAAAAATACCTACACCACCCTCGGGATTATCAATTAGAAGTATTCGGTAATTTTCGTCTCCAAAAGGCCTTAGCCTCATTTCCCTAGACATAGTAGGAGCATATAGTAGACTTGCGGACTTTAAGTGTCAACTTTTTAGATTATTGACAAAAAAGTTGCAAATGGTAGTATAAGAAAGTCCTATCTCCATAGCCCAAAGTAAAAACCTAGTAGATCGAAGTCATCATGGACGAGGGCTATTTTCATTAGAAAGATTATATCCCATCCACTGTCATTCTGAACTTGTTTCAGAATCTATACTTCAGTTTGTATTAATGTATTAAAACATTTATACAAAAGAACTTGTGCATCTGTTGGTATTGGATTATCTGTCGAAACAACCTAAACACTATTATTAAGCTGGAATTGGAATAGCTTTCTTATCCGACGGATCTGGTTCTAATTGTGGTTCTTTATCATCGCCATCTTCAAACTGATTAAAAACTAACTCTATCGTCCTCAATTTATCTAAATCATCTGGCAACCAAACAAAACATATCCTTCCGTACATTTTATTCTCAAACTCCTCCAACTCCGTTTCCCCCACGTCTCCTCCCTCTTCTGACTTCTTCCTATTGAACATATTCTTCTCAACAACAAGAATCTCTTCTCCAGATTCTAGATGTTTCAAATTTTCTTTAACGAAAGGCCTATTGATATTCCAAACAAGAGTATACTCACAATCGCCTATATTTATATCTACAAAGCTGTTTAAAAGCTTTGTGTAATCACTTGGTGAACGTGCAATAAAACTAAATCTTAATATATAAGGAATTTCTCGTGCCGTGGTATCGCTTTGGCTTATAGTCAATACAAAAGCTACATCGCCAAAAGGTTTCTCTAACGAGTGCCCACCTACAGGGATTTCGCCCATGGTCTCAATATCCTCACTTATTACGTCAATATACCCTTCAACGCCAAGATATAAGATTTTTCGCTGTAAAAGTACGATATAGTCGTATTCTTCAGGGATTGGAACTGGCTGTTCCCCATCAGGTTTAATAAAGCCTTCTGCTTTTTCAAATGGTTTAAATGGAATTCCGACTGAAACATCGTATGGCTTACTATGTTCAATCTGATCTCGCTTGCTCTCAGGCGACATAGGGAGTCATTATATTAATTCTGGGAGTAATTATTCAATATGAATTATAAAAACCACTTATAAGTGGAATATTCATACGAATACTGACTCGTAGACTCTCAAAGTTTCTTTTGCCATTCTTTGCCAAGAGTATTTTCTGACTTGCTGCAAACCACTGTCAATAAGTCTTGATCTGATCTTACTGTCAGATACTACCTGATTGATTTTTGAGGCGATGTCTTCTGGGTCGTTTGGATCAAAATATAAAGCCGCATCGCCATAAATTTCCTTAAGTGTTAGGATATCAGAGCAAACGACAGGAATTTTGGCGGCCATGGCATTGAGACCGGGAATGCCGAAGCCTTCGGAAAGCGAGGGGAAAACATAGGCTTTCGCTTGGCGGAAAAGCACTGACAATTCTCTAGCCGGAATATAGCTGGTCATAATTACCCTACCATTTAGCTTTTGATCTTGCACCTGTTTTGCAAGTCTTTGCCAGAACACGTCTCTTGAGCAAACGAGAGTGAGTTTCAAGTTTCTGGTTTCTGGTTTATGGTTTATGGTTAAAATTTTGAATGCTTCAAGAAGCTTTTCTAGATTCTTATGCGGATAAGCATTGCCGACATAGATCATGAAGGGCGTTTTGATATGATACTCATTTAATAGTTTCGGGTTTCTAGTTTCTAGTTTCTGGTTATCAAAGTATTCTTCCTCTGCGGCTTCGTAGGTGACGACCACTTTTGAAGGATCAATTCGAAACGTACTAATGACTTCCTCTTTGATGTTTTTTGAGGGGACAATTATTTTTGCAGATTTTTTAATTGCATGGGCTATGACTTGCCGGTAAGCTAGTCTTTTGGCTTTAAAAATCAATAAGTTGCGGGCAGTTGTTGATGTTTCGGCAAATTGATGATGGATAAGATCATGAATGGTCACAATAAATTCGCCTTTAAATTCGCTTCGCTCATGTAATCCGAGAAGGTTAAATCCGGGCGGATTATAAAAAATCGGCACATTAAAATGAGGAACATGTAAAAGGTCAAGGTTTTGGCTTCTAAAAATTTTAGGGAGTGTTACTTGCTCGATGAGGGAATACCAGGAAACATCGGCTAATATTTTTTTAAAGTTTTTGCCTAATTTGAGATAATCCCAATTCTCTTTTCGCAAAAAAATAAAATACTGATTTTGGGAATCGATCTTGACAAGATTCTGAATAAGTTTTTCCGTATATTTCCCAAGCCCGGTACCTGCCGGACCAACAAATCTGGCATCAATTCCAATTCTCACCATCGCCTCCTGTCATCCTGAGGGAGCGAAGCGACCGAAGGACCTCGTTTTAGAAGATTCTTCACGGAGTTTATCTTGAGACTCTTCACTCTGTTCAGAGTGACAAGCGAAAGATTCAGAATGACAAAATAGTAGAAAGTCTTCATGCTCTTAATAATCGGATTTGTCCAAGTATTTTAATACCTAAAATTACAAGCCAAGTTATAAAAAAGGGGTACTGACTAGTAAAATGTTTTTTATAAAAAAGCTCCATAGCACGGATTGACTCGGCAATAGCCTTTTTTTTAGACTCTCGGGTGGCTTTAGTTAAATGGGCTGATGTAGACTTCATTCCGGAAGCCGCACCTTTGTAATGGATAATTTTGGTAATTGGCGTATAAACTATCTTGAAGCCGGCTTTTTTAAAACGGTAACACCAATCAAGATCTTCACCGTAAAAAAAGAAATCTTCGTCAAATAACCCAACTTCGGCAATGGCAGATTTTCTGACCATCATAAATGCACCGGCACAGGAGTCGATTTCGTGCTGGTGATCGTCTGGAAGATAACCATAGTAATATTGATCAAGGATTTGTGAAGTGGCAAATATCTTGGAAAGTCCTGCAAAATGGCAAAAAGCGCGCCAAGGGGTTGGAAAATGACGCCGGCAATCTCGATCTAATTGGCCATTGGGAAGTTCAACTTTACATGTTGACACAGCGACTTGAGGATTGTCTTGCATAAAATCAATCATTTTGATAATCGTATCCGACATTAGTCTGGTATCAGGATTTAAAATTAAGATATATTTACCCTGTGCCTCTCTTATTGCTTGATTATTGGCTTTGGAGAAGCCAAGATTTTGTTTATTAGCAATAAGCTTTATTTTGGGGAACTTTTTTTTAATCAATGAAACTGTTCTGTCAGAAGAGTTGTTATCAACTACAAAAACCTCAGCACTGATAAATTGAAAGGCTTTTTGGATTGACTTTAGACAATCTACTAGTAATTCTTTGGTATTGTAGGAAACAATAATAATTGAAAGATCCATTAACCGCCGCCTACATCTTGATAAACTCGATCAAGTCGATCTGAAATTTTCTTCCAGTTATATTCCTCTCTTACCAGTTTATATGCGTTCTTAGCTAATTTTTGACCAAGTTCTGGATTTTCTAGAACTTTGATAGTCTGAAGTGCCAAGTCTTCTGCTGACTGAGCAATCAAAGCATCCTTTTGGTCTTTAATATTTATTCCCTCAACCGCAAGTCTGGTTCCGACAATCGGAGTTTTGGTGGCCATTGCCTCCAGAATTTTATATTTTGTCCCCCGCCCGTTTCTGATGGGAGCCAAAAGCACATCAGCTTTTGCATAGGCAACTCGTATATCCTCAACAACCCCATCAACTCTAATATCCTCTGCTCTAAATTTCAAAATGTCCTTAGGAGGATTTCTGCCTACAATCCAAAGATGTGCATCCTTTAGCACTGTCTTAATCTTCGGCCAAATTTCCTCAACTAAAAATTGTGTGGCATCGCGGTTTGGAAGCCATTTAAATTGTCCCACAAACAGCACAGTTGGATTTTGGGGCTTATGTTTTTTAGTCATGGCGAAATAATCGATATCAACTCCGTTGGCAATTACATCAACTGTTAATGGGCTGTGATTTTGAATAAAGGCACGATCATCATCCGACATTGCCGCTAGTCTTTTGGCGCGTCTCCAGTAGTATCTTTCCCACCATTTGATCTTAAAAACATCCAAAAAAAGGAAGGGTTTAATAGGCAATGCCCAGAAAGGCAATCCTTCAACAAATCTTTGATAGACTAAATACTCAATAACTTGTTCGACTAAAAATATGGGAATTTTAGTTTGGGGAATATTAGGCATTACATAAAAGGTTTCGGCATGGATCAGATCATATTTTTCATCTTCCAATTCTTGCTGAATGCGCCTTTTGACAAATGGACTGAAATAAATAGAGACCAAAAAGGGGTAAAAAGTAAATCCGGCAAGCAGAATGTTAATTGGAGACCAAGCTTTTCTTCTTCTAAAAATAATCACCTTTTGGCAATAAGGCGCAAGTTCTTTTAAATATTTTTCTTCAGCAGATTCTCGAATAAATGAGGCTAGTGTAATTTTATGCTTAGTGGCCAAATTTTTAAGAAGGTTATAAGTTCTGATCTGGCCACCAGAAACAAGAGGATATGGAAGATAGGGAGTGATCATTAGGATCTTCATATCACCTCCCGATGCATTCTTTAAACATCTCGACAATGACATAGTCTTGAGTCTTCTCGATGACTTTGCAATGACGGGCAAGATTTTGAATACCGGTATCGTTAACATCAACAGAAACTAAATATTTAGTACCTTGATCGATAAATGTTTCCAAGGGTCTGTCAACAATTGGATATCCATGGCGGTTTGTTTGATAAAGAAAGGCAGCATCGCCGTTATAGGGGGCAATAACAGTTGCATCTGTTGGAAGAAGTCGATCAACAGCACGACCAGCTGAAATTATTTGGGGTTTGTTGATCCAATAATAACCTCTAATTTCGAATGCGCCGAAAGCAAAAATTAAAATAATTAAAACTATCGCAGCCAGCGGTCCGAAAAAACGATTAAATGATTGACTTGGTAAATTGAAAAGAGTTTTAGTACCAATTGACATAAAAATAACAGCGATAGGTATAAAGGGCACTTGATAATAATCATGGCGAATGTTGCCGGAGGCAAAAACTGTAAAATAGACAGCAACTGCCAAAAGCCAGGAAAAATAAAACAGTTTTTCTTTCTTTATTGGTTTTTTCAAAATTCCCAGAATAAATAAAACAAAGCCGCCAACGGTTAATATGAGTTTATCCATTCGTTCGGCTATCAACCATCTAAAAAATGCCCCTTTAAAGCGAATATTGCTCTCGTTCAATAAAAACTGCCAATTAGGAATTCCTTCAGGAAATTGAGTCATCCAAATTCGCCAAACGACAAATGGCAAAAGAGTCAATGCGACAAAAATCCACAAGTTTAGTTTTCTGAACATTGCTAAACCATATTTTTCAAAGGCCAAATAGACAATAGGGATTAGAAAGAAAATGGCAATTGGCCAAGAGAGAATGGCTAAATTGGCAAAAAGGATCGCAACCGCTAGTAACAGCCATTGTTTGTCGTTTTCCAGCCATTTGGCAAAACTAAGATAGAGTCCCAAGATGCCAAATACCATCAATGGTCCCGGTAAAATTGTCGATGAGTAAAAAATGTTATATGGAATAGCCGCAAAGAAAAAAGCAGAAAGAGCGGCGGTAACTGCGTCTGAGAAATGTTTAACCAGAAAATACAGAAGTAAAATTGAACCAAGCGTGATAAAAACCGTGACTAATCTTGCGTAAGTTTCATTGATTCCAGTTTGCGACCAAACGGCCGCGATCATGGCATTATAAACCGGGAATTCGACAAAGCGGTATCTTTGAGGATTATCAAGACCGTTTGTCTGCGAAGACATGTCATCATATCTTGGAATAAATGGATTAAAGCCCTCCTTAATAAAATTTCTGGCAACGGCGGCCGTATCAGCTTGACGCCATGAATGCCAATCAGCAATGGGGCGGTTAATTTTGTATAAACGGATAAGGAAGGCAGTAATTAGGATAGCTGCAAGAATAAGGATTTCAAATTTCTTCATTAAATTTTAAATTTTCCCCTGATTCTTTTCTTCTGTGGCCAGTTTAATAGTAGCAAACAGTATCGCCACCATAATCCAAAAAGTATAGGCAACTTTTGAAGCCTCGAATACATCGATATAAATAGCATTTACCAAAAGCCCGATAATTGCAGCAGTCGAAGCTGCTACAACGACAAAGTAAAATGGATCGGAAATCTTTTTGAAATTAGCTATCGCATACCAGACAATAAACGCAATCATTCCAAAAAATGCCAAAAACCCAAGAAGTCCGGTTTCGCCTAAAGCTCTTAAAAAGTCATTATCCGTTGACTCGGCTTCCGTAAAATCTTCAATATTCTTTTTAGTAAGCGTCGAATAGCCAGAACCAAACAGTGGACTCCGCATGAATCCTTTGATCGCTTGAGGCCAAGTATAATCAAGGCGAATGCCAGTCGATAAATCATACTGAACCGCAGCTTGTGAATAAATCCGGGGCTTTGCTGCTAACGTTGCAGGAAGGCCTTCGCCGCTAGCACCAAACTCAGGAATGTTTTCATAGACATCGGATGGTACTGCACCGGTAATCGGCGAACCTGTTGTCGGCCTCTGGGTGGAAGGAGGTATATCGGACCTAGAACCAATATCCAAATAAGCTGCCTGCGAACCTTTGGGAGGCTCTTTTTTAATGGGTCTTAGGGCAAAAGAAGTTTTAAGCGTGTCTAATTTCAAAAGATGGGCAAAACGATCGGAAAGATCGCCAAAGGAAAGCATTATCCCAAGAGAGACGGCAACTACTACCAACCATCGAGAAAGACTCCAGAGCCAACCCTTTTTGGTAATTAGTATCGTAAAAACGACTGTGATTGAAACAAGATAAGCCAAAAAGGAGGTTCTGGAAACAGTCAATATTAAGAGCCAAAAACCGGCAAGACTAACTGTTAAGAAAAATAGCTTGAGTAACCACCTCTTGACGGTTAAGCCAAGCGGAATAAAAAGCGTCAGGACGATCATCAAGTAGGCTGCCAAATCATAATGACCGCCGAAAGTCGAAAGAACTCTGGCATGTTCTGTCAAATAAAGCTTGACCCCTTTGGAAAATTCCCGATTCATCGTTGAAAAAGCTGGCCAATAAAGATATTTCTGACCAAAACCATAAATAGAAACTGCTAAAAGAACAAATGCAGCCAAATAAATATATTTTTTGATCTGGGTTAACGATTTAATCGAAGAGAAAAAGACAAAAAAGATTGAAAAGTATTCGATTCTTCTTGCCCAATTTAAGAAGAGTTTTTCAATATGAATTGAGCTTAATGGCACAGTTTTGGTTATAAAAATCGCAGCCAGTGATGAAATAAACCCAATGGCTATATAAATTAGAATTGGAATAATTAAAGGATTTCCTTTAAGCGTTACTTTTTTTCTAATTAACCAAATAAGCCATATTGCGAAAGCAAAACTCACTAAGAGATCATCAAGTCTTAATCTGACTAGATAGCCAGGAATAAGATCCGCAATTGGAATTTTGGGGTAAAGAGGAATGAAAATAAGAAGGGCCAAAGAAAGATATTCTAGAATATGATTATCAAGCCACTTTAAAAGCTTCGACATAAGATTTGGACAATTCCTTTCTGCCCAAGAGACTAAAGATAATGATTCGAATTAATGCTCCTATTTTAAGTAAGATGAGGGCGATTTGCAAAAAAAATTTGCCTTTATATTTACCATAAAAATAGAGGATTGCTTTATACTCGCCGATGAAGGCACCAGTTGGGATTTTTTGGCTTGATCCCCTACCAATGTGAACAATTTGGGTAACAGGTGAAAAGTAAATTTTGTAGCCGGCTTTTTTGATACGATAGCACCATTCGACCTCCTCACCATACATAAAGATTTTTTCATCAAGGGCTCCGACCTCTTTAACAACTTTTTGAGAGACTAGAATTGCGGCAGCAGTCACCCAATCAACTTCTTGTTCTTTTTTATAAAAATTATCATGATCGACATGATAGGGCTTTAGGAGTTGTCCTCCAGGCAGATCGTCAATAAAGCTCATCCAGAAGAAAACCTGGGGTAAGTTTGGGAAAAATCCGGCTGACTGCTGAATAGATTGATCTTCATTTAAAAGCAACGGCCCCAGTGCTCCAAAGTTTTCTCCTATACTTCGAGCTCTGTCGAGAAGTTTCCTAAACGAGTTTTCAATTAAATATGCGTCTGAGTTTAACAATAGGACATAATCCCCTTTTGCTATTTTAATCCCTTGATTATTGGCTTTAGTGAATCCTAAATTCGCTTTGTTGAGTATTAATTTTACTTGAGGAAATTTCTTCTTCACCATAGCCTGACTGCCATCTGACGACCCATTATCAACAACAATCACTTCAAAATTAATACCTTTAACCCCTTCGTCATCCTGTTCCCACTTTCCGTCATCCTGAGCGTTAGCGAAGGATCTCTCGTTATCTGCGTACCTATAGATTGACTCAAGACAAGTCTCAAGAAGTTTTTTTGTATTCCAATTGACAACAATTACTGAAAGATCCATATTATTTTTTTCTGATCGTATCAAGTGTTGAAAGAAAAACTCCAATCAGCATTATAAAACCACCAATTAACAAACTTACATCTAGTTTTTCTTTAAAGAAAATTATGCCATAAATAATTGCTGAAAGAGTTACCGGATAAAGAAGCATCGAGGAAACAAATGCCGAAGAATGTTTTACTATCCATTGGTTCAAAAAGAAAAAGGCGATTGATGATAAAAATGCGATAGCTAAAATCGCCATGATTAAATTTATATTAAAAGTGGTTAGAGAAAGATTTCTAAAATTCAAAATGAAAAAAATGGCGGAAATTAATCCGGAAATTATAAAGTCCACAAAAATAATCGTTAAAGGCTTGTAATTATTGCTAATCTTCCTCGTTAGAACGAGATAAAAAGCCCAAGAAAATAGGGCAACGACTACAAGAAAATTTCCGAAAGGGGTTCCAAAGGACAAAATATCTTTAGTTTTAAATGACCCGAGAATTAAATATGTAATACCAACCAATGATAGTATAAGACCGATTATCTCTTTTTGGCTTAACTTTTCTTTAAGGATAAAATATCCAAGACCAGCAACAATTAATGATGTAGGGACGTAAATTAACTGCCCCATGATAACACTTGTTTTCTGAATACCATAAGCAAAAAGAATCCAGTTTGCTGCAAACAGTAATCCCGCCAAGGTTAAACTTTTAGGGTCGTTTTTAAACTTTGTCAATTCTATTTTCCCTATAAAAGGAGCTATTGCTACTGCAGCTATTACTGATCGGAAAAAAACTAAATCAATTGGGGAAATTTTTGCTCCAGCATACTTGATCAATGCAGCGTTTGCACCACCAAAAAGTAAAACAAATAGAAATATTGATGGAATCATTGAAAAAGGCGAGCGCGGCCGAGTTTGTAATGGGGATTTTTGTTCTTGCGCTCGCCGATGACTTGGGCCGGTACACCAACGACGATAGCAAATTCTGGAATATCTTTGGTCACCACCGCACCGGCGGCAACTATAGCACCCTTACCGATTTTGACACCCGGCAAGATTGTTGCTCTTGGACCAATAAAAACATAATCCTCGATTTCGACCTCACCATAAATCGGCTCAAAATCTTCAGAGTTAATATCATGTTCTGAGTTGTAAATTAGAACTTGAGAGGCAATATCAACATGATTACCAATCTTTAATGGTGCCCGACCATCCAAAAAGGCATGGTCACCGACAACAGTTCCTTGACCGATTCTGACCCCGTGTGGGTAATAAAATCTTACCCCCATATGAATAAATGAGTGCTTACCGATTTTAACACCGGCAAGCCTTAAGAATAAATTTCTTATAGAGTGAAAAGGTATGAGTACAGTAATCAGCGCCAGAATCATCAGTTCAAAGTCTAAAAGGACATGCAAAATCCTAATTACCACTTTGGCAATAACTTCTCTGACAGCTAACTCTTTACCCATCCGATCTTTCATACCTACTTCTAATATAAAGCAAAGTGAGTCTTGATTCCAATGCTGTACTGAAGGTTTATACTAAAGCAGCTTTCTCCAAAACTCCTAAGGTTTGCTTTGCGCACTTTTGCCAAGAAAAGCGTTTGATATTGAGAAATCCCTTCTTGACGAGGTCGGACCGGATTTTAGGGTCGAGGGCTTTTTTAATACCAGAGGCTATTGATTGGACACTTTCTGGATTAATCAGAACTGCGCTGTCTGATACAACCGCATTATTTGCAAAACTCACTTTCGAGAAGTCAGAGCCCACCTCGGAGGTGCTTGCTCTAACTATCTCGGGCAAGCTGGATGTATTTGAAACTACAACCGGCACACCACAAGCCTGAGCTTCAACAACCGGAATTCCAAAACCCTCCCAGAGTGAAGGTAGAATATATGCTTTGGCGCCTGAAATTAAAGCTGGAAGATCATCATCAGGAACGTAATTAGTAAAGATAACTCTTTGGTTAACATTGAGGTCTTTAACTTTTTGAAAAATAGAATCGTAGAGCCAACCCTTCTTACCGACGATGACCAGAGAAAGAGTATCAAAAGTATCATGGGTACCACGGGTATCACGAGCTCTTGGTACTCGTGGTACACTTAAAGCCCTTGGTACTCTTTGCATTAATGTTGCGAATGCTTCGATCAGTCGCTCCAGATTTTTGCGTGGTTGAAGAGTACCGACAAAAATTATGTAATTACCATCTATCTGATACTTTTTCTTCATTCTGTTTATTTGTGATTCTGACTGAGGTTTAATCCTACTTTGATCGTATCCCTCGTAAGTAACGGTGATTTTTGCGGGGTCAACATGATAGTTTTTAACAATGTCATCTTTGGTGGTTTGAGAAACGGCAATAATGTGAGTGGCGTTTTGTACAGAATATTTTGTCCATGATCGCAATTGTAATAGATCGCTTTTTTTGAATAACTCAGGATAATGCAAATAGGAAAGATCGTGGATAGTCACTACATAAGGCACTTTTGAAAAACGAGGGCCATAATGGGCCATCGAGAAAAAAACGTCAGGTTGCCTGCCAAACATCAGCTTTATCGGCAAAGCAAATTGTGTCCAAAGTTTTTTAGGACCGAAGGCCTTATACTTAAAATTCGCCGACTCTTTGGGTAAATCAGGTAAAGGGGAATCCTTTAGATAGACAATAAATTGATGATTGTTCCTTCTTGTCATTCTGGAGCGAAGCGATAGAATCTCATCGTCAGATTCTATCGGTCGCTGTCGCTCCCTCCAGGATGACGAATTGAGGGATGATGAATGGAATTGCTTGAGGAGTTCAAAAGCGTATGTTCCTGAACCGACTCTATCTTTAACATTGGCCTCATTTCCGTCAATTCCTATTATCATATATCACTCCTTGACGGAAATATCCAGCGAGTGAAACGAGAGCTGATATTGCCATCGACCCCAATGAACATAGTAAGTAGTCTGTAGCGGGTAGTTTGTAGTATTGATCTTATATCTATAAACTATCAACTACCAACTTTGAACTAGTTTTGACCACCTCCTCGTAAACTTCAAGAGTCTGTCTGGCGGTTTTATTCCAGGAATATAATCTTGCTCGATCCAAAGAAGCCCTGACCATTTTTTGATAATTTTCCAAGTTTAGATCTAAAACCATCTCAATAGCCCGCTTGAGCTGACTTTCCGATCTTGGGTCAACCAGAATTGCGGCATCTTTGGCAATTTCCGCCATTGACGAATTATTGGAAGTAATCACCGGTGCGCCACAAGCCATTGCCTCCAGTATCGGCAAACCGAATCCCTCATACAAAGAAGGATAAACAAAAACCCGACAGCCGCTGTACAGCGCCACTAAATCATCCCATGGCACATATCCTGTCCAGATAATTTGCTCGCCAGAAGGAACATCTGACTTAAAGCTAAGACCGGGACCCCAGCCATATTTTCCGCTTAAAACTAAATTGACATCCGAGCGACTTTTACTTATTTGACCAAATACATCAAGTAATTTTTGGATATTTTTCCGCGGCTCTAAAGTAGCAACCGAAAGAATATATGGTTTTTTAATTTTATATTTTTCCAGAACTTCTTGAACTTTGTCCTCATCTTGAGGCTTGAAATCCGAAGATGCAGCTAAATAAATTACCTTGATTTTTTCTTCGGGAATTTCTAAGAATTTAATCAAATCCTCGCGAGTTGAATAGGAGTCAGCAATGATGATATCTACTTCTTTTTTGACGCGTGAAAGTCTTCTTTTTTGGGTGGTCGTTATTTTGGGATGAAGGGATGATGGGAAAAGATAGGCAACCATATCATGAACGGTGGTTACCTTTCTGGTTGTAGCGGATTTTACGGGTGGTTGAATCCAATCAGAGGAGTGAAAAACATCAACTTCACCAATAAATTTTTCGACAGGAACTATATGCAATCGATTCCATAAGAATTCCAAGACAGTCGGCGGTATTGGAACTATTTTAAACTGAAAATTTTTGCAACTGGCGAGTTTTTCTTTTAAGTCACGAAATTTGCCAATACCCCGAAGTGATGCTCCAAAAAGAACATATTCGTTTCTTTTGTCTATTTTTGCCAGATGCTCGACTAACTGGGCGATATAGCTTGAGACACCCGTGCCATGAACCACTTGAGAAATGTCTAAGCCAATTTTCATGATGCGAATTCTATCACAAAGATCCTTCTATAGCAGTTTCCAAAGTTAGCAAGACGCAAAAGAGGCAAAAGCAATAAATAACCCTTCATATACAAATAGTAAAGATATTTATTTTTGGAAATCCATGTTTTCATTAATAATTGCCTAACTGCTAAATTCAAAATAGGTCTTGATTTAACGCTTGCCCTCTTATCCAGCTTTCTTAGCGATTTATCAATCCAAACTAATATCTCATCAACTAAAGGCAGTCCATTTTCAATGTGTTCTTGTAAAAATTGGTTTTTAGTCTTAAAAATTTTATTCCAGTGGGCATAAAGTTGTCTGTCTTGCTCTTCGGAAAGTTTACCAATAGGCACAACAATTACGGCAAGTTTGCGAGCAATCCTCAGTTGTTCAAAAATCGCCTTTTCCCGTACATCTCTGAACAAATGTTCGATAACGTCAACGGATATAACAACATCATAAGAATTTTTGCGGAAGGGCAAATTGTCAGCCTGGCCTTTGATCTTGTTTAAAAAGTTCGAAGTTGGACCAGAAAAATCAATATCAAGACCATCAACATTTCTTTTAAAATAAGGGGTGATACCCAATGATCCAGAACCGATTTCAAGAATATTTGGATCCATTAGGCCACTTTTCTCAATTTCAGAAACTACCGGTAAATATCTTAAAGCTGCCTCCGGATGTTGCCGCCAAAAGAATTTATTAAAAAATTTCCTAACTAAGTTTTCAGCGTTCGAATTCATAGACAAAACCTACCCCATTAAAATCTCGAGTTCTGGTGTTTTTAAAACCAAGTCTGGTCAACTCCTGAAAAACTAAACCCGCAGGATCGGTAATTCCTGAAAGATATTGAAAGAGAAAAACTTTTTGTTTATCTTGAGTAAGGACATTTAGTTTTTCTCTAACTTTAGACTGATCAGCATTGTATCCGTTTAAAGCACCTTCGGCCTTCACTTGACCTCTACTGTAATAATCAAACGGTCCTGGAGGATAATCTGATTCAAAAAGACTAATAGTCTTTTGACTAGAATTTTGAATAACATATGATGTAGCTTCGCGCCAATTTTCTCTTTGAAACCTTGGGATTAAAAAATAAAATGTGGCTGATGTTAGATTAACAGCCAAGGCAAGAAATAAAAGGCTTCTAGTTAAGAAAGTCCAGTTGATGGTATTGATTGCCGAAGCCCAAATTAGATAATAAGCTCCGATTACAAAAACGAATCTGAAATAAGCAAATACTGGAATGAAATAAGCAATTGCAAAACCCAAAAAGACTGGGCCAAAAAACCAAAACCATAGAAAAAATCGTAGAGGTGACATCCGAAATAATGAAAGAAGAAACAGAAAAATTATAAAAAATGCTGCTGGTGCAAATAAAAGTGCATAAACTAAATTGTTATCGTAAGAAATCCGACCGATTGTAAATTTAACAAAAGTAATTAGTAGGTTTTGAATGCTTGGTGCCCCCACAACTTGTGCCCAAGCTGGCGATGCAGTTGCCGCTGAAAGTCCTACCGAAATTTGTTTGGGCAAAATAATCAACCAAGGAGTAATCAGGATCGATATAAGAATAAAAGCAGGGATAAAAGATTTTAGGGTATTTTTAGCAACTTTTCTTTTATTTATTAACAAGTAAAGAAAGTAAATAGGAATTAATAAGTAAGGAAGATAATCCGAATAAAGCATTAAGGCGGTGGAAATAATAAATCCAAACCATAACCAAAAGTCATCTTTTTTAAGAATTGAAATAAAAAAGAAAACGGAAAGACTGGCAAAAAAAGCGGCCAACATATACATTCTTGCTTCCTGCGAATAATAAATGGAAAGAGGACTAGTTGCCATAAGTGTTGCTGCAATTAAAGCAGTTTTATTTTCAAAAAGTTTTTTGCCAATAAGATAAGTTACAAAAACAGTAGCCACCCCCAAGATAACCGAAGGAATTCGTACTGAAATTTCAGATGACCCGAAAAATAAAATCCAACTTTTAAGAATAATGTGATAGAGAGGAGGGTGAAAATCGCCGAGCGAATAGTTGAAGATAAGTGATTTATAAGAAAGAGCCTTAGCAACATTGACATTGATCGCCTCATCAAGCCAGAGACTTTGATTCAGGTTAATCATCCGCAAAACAAAAGTCACCAGCAGAATTAACCAAATCATCATGTTAGGTATTTTAGCATTTGACATTACTTTGATAACACATCTAATATAAAAGTAGAGGCGGTAGTGAAACGCGGCATTGCATTTATAGCTATTTTAGTGGTTTTTGGAATCGTAGCGGCTGTAGGAGCCAGTGGATTTGTAGTTGCCAAGAATTTTACTGATACTGACGCACCAAGACAGTTTGAGCTTTTTGGGAAACCAAGACCGACTCCAAGCCCAAGAACTACTCCTTCTCCACAATTTCGGACACCATCACCACGTTCTTCCCCGAGTGCTAACCCCTCAATCAGACCGTCCCCGACTGCTTTACCTTCACCAACAGGTGGACCAATTGTTTACAGACAACCACAAGGTAAGTACACAATTACCCTGCGGGCTGGCTGGGTAGTCAACAGAACCATAGATAGTAAAACTTACTCCACAACCACATTTAACGGTCCAAACGGTAACATTTCGATTACTTTCGGCACTGGCAAAGATCCGATCGGTGGTTGTTCGGAAACGACTAGTTTACAGCTTGCAGATCGGACAATTTCCGCTTGCTTCCTTTTGCAGAAAGATGGATCACAAATCATAACTCGAGGCTACACAAAAGATAAGGCAGGGTTAGATTTTACTATCGAAGCATACATTAACTCTCCATCTAACGCTAACAGACAAATCATCCTTGATATTATTAAAACTATAGATATCGACTAAATACTATTTATTTAGATTTAACTTCTCCAAAAAACGATTTAAATACCGAAAGCCAGACTGCCAAGTCGTAAGTTAATTTAAAAATCAAAAAATGTGGGAGCAGATTGATAACGGATTTGGAAAAACCGATTAACGCTGACACTGGTAAACTATACAAGACCAATGACCTGAAACGACGAAGTAAGTTGCCAGAAATAAATTCATTTTTACCAATCCAGCGGGCTTGTTTGAAAACTTCGCCGAGGGTAGCTGGATTTGAATGATAATAAACTGCGCCAGAAGCAACAGTCGATTTAACTTTAAGTTTTCTAGAAAGTGACCAGTCGTCCGTGTATTCTCCTGTGGCATCAAATCCGCCGACTTTTTCAAATTCTCTTTTTAGGATTGCCCGAAAAACTGGAGCTTCGTTGGGGTAATCAGGCGGTATTAGCCTTTCGATCGGCCAATTGCGATTGATATTCCAACATTGTGACCAAATGTTGTCTTTATTAGCATTCATTTCATTTTTAGAAAAAGTACCAATAGTCTCTTCTGCTAAAATCGGTTTAACTAGATCGCCGATAAAATTTTTGTCAAAAGTCATATCGGCATCAACAAAAACCAGAATTTCGCCTTTGGCATGGAATGCACCTAAATTCCTTGCCGGTCCAGGCCCTTTATGATTTTGCTTAAGCAAAATCAAATTCCCAATTTCCAATTTCCAATCTCCAATTATTTTAATGGTCTTATCAGTTGATCCGTCATCAACTAGAATAATTTCCAGCGGTTTATAATTCTGATTCAAAAGTGATTTAAGGCAAGCCTCTATAACTTTTTCTTCATTATAAGCCGGAATAATTACAGAAACTAAACGTGACTTATCCATTAGTTTTTTTGTCTATCCCCTTTACTTTTAAATAATAGGCAATCAAAAGACCCGATGGGTAAATTTGGAGCAGGATTCTGCTTATTGAAGTGGCAATTTGGGAAGCCTGATCTTCTTTGGAGACGTAAAACACTAAAAAATAGCCTAGTATCTGAATTACTATTAAGACTATCGCAAATAAAAGTAATCTGTTAATTATCAATGATTTTATTTTTATCACATAGAACAAACCAATAATCCACCAGCCTAAACCCCAGATTTGGATTTGTCTAAATTGTTCTCTGAAGGCATGGGCTGTGTATAAATTATATTTGAAAATGGGCTTTTGAGAAATAATTTGAGAAAAGTCCTGATTTAGGTAGCGTGAGCCAAGTTGGTAGTAATATTTCAGGAAGAGATTAGCAAACAAAAAACTTAAAGCAATAGTAAATGCCAGTTTCAAATCAGATTTTGCAATTAAATTCCGAGTGAAAATTGGCAAAAGTGCGATGAAGGCGATAAGTGCAGGGAGGGCGTCGTTTTTTGTAAAAGCAGCAAATCCCAAAAATAGTGCTGAGAATAATAATTCTTTTCTGATTATTGCACCAATTGAAAGCAGAAAGAAAAGACTTATGAATATGTCAGCATTCCCCGAATAGTTTTCTTTTAATATTGTCTGCCAAAGGAATGGTGTGAACATAAGAATCAAAATCCAGGAGTATTTTTTAATATCCCAGTTTTTGATATTAAGATGTTTTTTAAATTCAAAAATTATCGCCAGAAAAGCGATAAAGGGGATAATTCTAACCCATATCTCTTCTGAGTCACCGTTAACATAATAAAGCCAGCTTATAGCAAACGGCCATAAATTGTGATCATCTGCCGGGTCGTAAATCTTAGCATTTTCTCTACTTATGCCCCCGTCAACCCAAAACGTCCTGCCTTTTGCAAGCCATCTCTCATAGGCATCGTAACCCCAAATGGCTTTTGAGAAAGTAAGCATGAATAAGACAACCAAAAAGGCGGTAAATATAATTAGGAAGATTTTTGGGGACTTTCTAAGTCCCTGAATATATAGATCTATATTTCTTAAGGCTTGATTTTTAAGCCTGGCATCTAGAAAAAACGGCAGTGAGAACGTAAATGCAGCTGTCATTACTAAAGCTCTACTCAAATGAATCTGCAAGAAACCTGATATGTAAAAAATGATGCATATTGTGCCAAGACCCAGCGCAAAAAGTCTAGAAAAACTAAAATTTAAATTTTTTGCTTTTTGTAAATAAAATTGGACAAGAACACCTAGTTCTAAAATTGAAAAAACAGCAAAGACAGATAAAATGAGGGTCATTTTTTTAGTTTGTAAATGAAATTATTTCTAAAAGTAACAAATGGTGATAAGTTAAGTTCTGGACGTAGTCTAAATTGAGAAACAACAAAGTCACATCTTTGGGCAGAATCTGTATCCCAAACAGTTTTAAGTCTAACAGGATAAGACTCTTGGATAATATATTTAGTCGCAACATCCCAGGACCAAAAAACGCAGTTATTGTCCTGAGGATTTAAAGTTTCTCTAATTTGACTGGCGAAAGAAAACTGATTAAACGTTGAGCTTTCTATCTTTTCCCTATCGTTTCTAAAAAACAATTTTATTTCTTCTAGATCCTTTGTGATTTGAGAAATTGAAGTTAAAACTGCAAAGAATATACCCGTAACGAGAATAATCGCAATTGCTCTATTTTTTAATTGATTGTTTAAAAAAAAGGATATAACTATTACCAATACCAGAGTAATATAAAAGAAACCACCAAGTTGAAGTACTTTGGGGATGAAGCTTTCCATTGGTTAATTAAGATAATTCTTGAATTAAGTCAGAATACCTTTGGGCAACTTTATTCCAACTGAATTTAAGAGCTTGCATGTAAGGAACATTTTTATAATTTGTCTTTGCAGCTAATTCTAAATCTTTTGTATATTGTTCAATGTTGTCGGGATTTGTCAGAATCCCAGCAGGGCCTATTATCTCCGTTCTGGAATCATCGGCCGTGGTCACAACCGGTAGGTTACAAGCCATAGCCTCGACATAAGATATGCCAAAAGCTTCAGTCTTTGAGGCAAGAGTAAAAACATTCGCAGCACGATAATAAGAAGGAATTTGTGCGTAGGGTACTACCATTCTTAAATATCTCTTACCTAAAAGTCTTTTGCCAAGCGTGTCAATTAACCCGTGTAATTGACCATCTCCTAAAATCAAAAGGCTCGAGTTTTTAGTTTTGGCAACAGCCTTGATGGTTAAATCAACTCTTTTATATGGAACTAAGGCAGAGGCACAGACAACCACCGGCTTGACAAGAGATAAATTTACCGGTTTTACTTTTGGATTAAAATAGGCCAGATCAACACCATTGGGAATAATAACTTTATGGACTTCAGGAACTAACCTCTCTGCCCAGTCAAATTCGGCTTTTGTTAAGGCGACAAAAACATCGGGTCTTAATAAAAGATTGAAGGCGTCATCTGAGCCGATTCCGGCATGACCGGATATTAGGATCTTGGCACTGGTAATTTTGGAAAATATTCTAAAAATAAGTGTTTGCCAACCCCCATTTAAGGGTATTATCAAATCATATTTACCCTTTAAAATTTTTGGCAAAATCTTAAGACTGAAAATCAAAACCTTAAGCGATTGCCAATCAAGATAAAACTTTCCAAGAATCCCTTGAGAAGATTTCGGGGGGCTGACAAATGTTTTAACTTCGATGACTTTGAATTTTTTAGAGACTGCGTGGCCTGCTTGAAAAACCGTTAATTTGTGTTTTTCCGTCAGACGTTTTGCAATCTCGTAGGCAAAAGTTTCCACTCCCCTCTCGACAGTTCCTGAATAAATACTTAGTATCGCAATATTAGCTATTGTTGATCACCTCAATGATTTTTGTTGCCGTTTGCGAATATACCATAAAATAAGAAAGGTAATGGTCGAAAGACTAATAGTTTTGCCAATTGTAAAACTTTCTGGTTTGTAATTTATTTCTAAAGAGTTTTTATTTTGGGGAACTATTACTTTTCTAAATAACGGTTCTTGATTTAAAACTGTTAATTTTTGATGATCTGCATTAACTATCCAACCCGGATAAAAAAGCTCCGAGAATATCAAAGTGCGCGGTCTGGATGAGCTAGAGAAGTTGACGCTTATATTATTTGGAGAATATTTTGTAATCGTTACTCCATCTGCCACATTGCTAAAATAGACCCGCGGTTTAAATTTTCGATTCTGATATAAGTAAATTCTGTCAAATTCATTGACAAAAATTAGATCAGTGTCTTTCACCGGATAAGTTGATGCCACATATTTGACATTGGCGAGTCCCAGAAGATAAGCATTTGGCTGCGGCGGATTATCTCTTTGCCAAACTTGGTATGGCGGAAAAATCACCGCAAATTTGGAATATTCATAGCCACCGGCAGCAGCCAAAAAATCAATAAATTTAGCATCTTGAATCGGAGTTTCTCCGTGTAAAACTTGAATTTTGTATTTTGAAACTAGCTGTGGATTAAAACAGTAAGTTGTACAGTAGACCCTAAAAAGATCTTGGTCACTAGCAAGGTATTGATATAGGGCTTCATTTTTGAAAGAAAGATTTGGTACAGAGATTATTTTTCGGTAACCAATAAAAAATGATTCAATCAAAAAAACACTAAGTATTAGATAAACAAATGATTTTCTTTTTATTTTTTCAAGACCATAAGCAGCAATTAAAGCAACGATTAAAGCAACGATAAACCATAGTCTGGTGGTAATACGCGTGTATTTAAGAAATGGCATGAAATCATAAGCTAATTTGAATATTGGTGTGGAAAGACCAGCGACAAAAAGTAGGGTTGTAAAACTTATTGATGCTAAAAAAAATTTTTTAATGTTGGATAATCTTAAAAAGCCAACTACAAAGAGTAAACTTGGAACAATTCCAAGATAGAGCAATGATTCATGATCAAAACTTTCGAAATTCAGATATGGAAATGTAAAACTTGTCAAAAATCTTTTTAAATTCCAGAGAGGTTGGGCCACATCCTCAAGCTTCAACTGTGATCTCGTCGAAAGTGGGGTAAATTCTGCCTGAGGCAAGAGAAATATTGCCGACAAACCCAAAAGGACTATAAACAGCAGGATAATTTTGACAATTTCCCTTTCAAGTTCTTTAAGTTTCAGATCTTTTGTCATCCATCGGTTAATCAAGACATGGTACAGCCAATAAATTATTATAAAAATCACCGCATAATAAAAAATAGTTGGGTAGGTCACAAGCATAAAAGTCAAAGATATCGCTCCAATTACTACCCAAACGGATTCACTTTGTAAGATTATTTTCCTTGTAGATAAAAAGACAAGTGGAAAATAAGAGAAAGCGGCAATCATTGTTATATGGCCGGCAGAGAGATGTAATAGCATCTTTGTGGAAAATACATAAAGGCAAGCGGCGGCAAATGAAGACAAGGAGGAAAAGTTAAAAGAACGGGCCAACAAATATGTAAAGATTCCGACAAGTAGAAAATGGCTAAAAAGATAAACGACAGAGGCAAATTTAACCGAAAAGATCAAAAACAGCAGGTTTGCTGGATAAAATAATGAGGAAAGTGGATTGTCAATAAACGGCTCCCCCATCAGTTGATCCGGCCGCCACAGGGGAATTTGTTTGTAGGTGAAGAAAGAATTCCTAATGAAACTGAAAAGCGGGATATAAGTTCTACCAAGATCATTATCTCGTGTAGTCAAAAAATCGGGTCTTATCAAAAACGGGAGGAAAAAGACCAAACAAATTACAAAAAGCAAGGTAATATAAAATCTTGTTTTTACTTTTTCGTTTTTAGCCATAAGGTATCAGAAATTTGTGTTAGATTTTGGTATTTCTCGTCAAGATAATCGGCAAGCTTTTGCGGTCGATATACACCAAGTTCATATTTTGGTCCCGTATCGTATGGCTTAAAAATTACAAATTTTGGATCTTGGGCGATAATGCCTGCCAGTATTTTAGTCTGGACATTTTTTGTTTCTAAATACCATGGAAATTCATCAGCCCATGGTTTAACCGGAAGTCGGTTGGCCAAGGGTAAAATTTGATCCGGGCCATTTTGAATATAGATTGGCTCACTGGAACTGGTAATTTTTGCCAAAAAGGCAGCTGCCTGCATTACATCTTTTTCAAAAAAACGAACATCTTGGTGCCAATTGCGAGTCAGATAGCGACCAGTAAAGAAAACAAGGAAAAAAAGACTAAATACAAAAACGATGCGAGCCGGAAAATTTGATGTAGAAAGATTCTTTAGATTTTCTCCAAACATTACTGAGATCAAGGCTAGTGACGGAATTAAATGGAAGTAATCAAAACGGGGATAAGCAAAAAATAGAGAGACAAAAGCAGTCGAGATTAAAAAATTGGTTTCGAATTTTGTTTTGAAAAATGCTGGAGTAAAAAGTAAAAATAAAGCGGCTATTGGCAAAATTTGTCGCAGTGTTGGAAGAAGAATGTATCCGGGCATAGTTGAAGCTTTGAAAAATGGGAAATAAATGGTCCAATAGATGAAATCGAAAAGAGTACCTTTTTGCCAAAAGGTCAAAATTTGGATTAAAAATAAAAAAATAAAAGGGGCAAAAAGATAAAAATTTTTGAGAAAAATATCAAAGATTCTGGTGCGAAACTTTAAAAACAAAACAATCGTAAACCAAAGAATTAACCAGATTGCCTGCTGTTTGATGAAAAAAGCGATTGTCAATGAAAAAAAGGGGAGGAGAAGCGTATCAATCTGTTTGGGTTTTTGGAGATATTGATAGAAATAATAAGTGGCAAAAAGAATAAATGACGTTTGGACAAGATCAAACCAAAGACCATTAACACCAAATGGTATGGAGAGAATCATAAAAAATAACAATGAGGCTAAAGCCGAATGTAATTTTTTAAAGATTTTTTTGGCAATATAAAAAATTGAGAGATCGATTGTCAAGATAAAAATCCAAGTCAAAATTTGATAAGGCACTGGGTGATAACCCACTATTTTGGCAAAAATTGTTAAAAAAAATGTCAAGATTGGCGGGTATGGATTGATAATCTCCTTATAAAGGAAAAAACCCTTGTTAACCAAATAGGGATAAACAACCATTTCCGGCCAAAGAGTAAAACGAGTGTTAAGGAGAAGTACCAAATGTACCAAAAGTATCAAGGATATCAAAAGCCAGCTACGAATCATGACGAGTACTTACCTTGCAGGCCGTTTAGACGAATCTTAATAAGACCGGTGAGTGAACGAAAGATATCTTTTTTAAGCGAGACTTTGGTACCTCTAACATCACTCCAAGTCACCGGCGCTTGAGCAACCTTTATCTTGTATTTTTTGCAAAGAAATAAAATTTCGGCGTCAAATGCCCAATCATAGACCGTAATTTTACTGAAAATTTTTTGAGCAATATTTTTTTCAAAAGCCTTAAAACCACAAGTTGCGTCTTTAATTTGCCAATCAATCAATAACCTGACAAGCAATGTAAAACCTTTACCCAACAGCTCGCGGAGAAAATGTTGATGGATAAGAATTTTAGCTTCCTTAACCCGTCTTGATCCAATAACGGCTTGATAGCCTTTCTCAAAATACTTGAAGAAACTTTCGACAGTAGCTATTGGAACAGAGTGGTCAAGATCGGTAAATAAAATATATTGACCGTGAGCGGTTTTCACACCCTGAATAATGGCATAACCTTTGCCATGATTTCTTGAGTAAGTGACAATTTGGATATTTGATTTCCCTCGGGCACTGTCCCGCATTAATTCAACTGTCTGATCATGCGATCCGTCATTAACCAGAATAAGTTCCCATGGGTATTTTTGTTTAGAAAGATAAGAAAGATAATGAGTAAGGCCTTTTTGGAAACGGTTTTCTTCGTTATAACAAGGAACAACTACTGATAGTTTAGTGGCCATTTTTACTGAATTTTATAAATACATACCCGCTCATAAAAAGAAAAGCAAAAAATTCGCTCACTGAAAACGCAAAAGCTCCGCCCTTAGCGCTGTAGAGGGGAACCAGTAGTGCAAGCAAAACGACAAATGAGACATATCTAATTAATGTAATAACGAACGAGATTTTCGGTTTACCGAAATAATAAAGAATTATTGAACTTGGGATTGTTGAGGCAAAAAAGAAAATAAAACCAATGGACAAAATCTGTAGGATTTCAGTGGCCTGGATATACTCTTTGCCGAATACTAATGTCACAAGCGGTTGGGATATAAAAAATAAAATTGTAAGACCAAGTATAAATATGAGTGGAAAAGGCATAGCCCTAAAGGCAAAATCCCTGGCTTTCTTATCGCTATCAAAAGACGCAAATCTTGATGCCAAAACCCTGGTGAAATTACCTCCAAATTGATAAGCAAATGTTAAAAGTTTAAATGGGGCAGAATATAGTCCAGCCTGAACTGGACCAACAACTCTAATCAAAAAATAATTATCAAAAGGAATTGAGGAAATTACCAGCGCGCTAGCTATCCAAAAGTTGTACTTATAAAACTCAATTGCTTGGGATTTTTCTATTGCTTTAAATTCAAATGGTAGCCATAATTTCCCAACTGCTACTGATATGATTGTTACGAAAAAGAATAAGGCAGTAATAAAGTATAGATTTATTGTAAAAAAATATGCGCCAATTGCCAGTATCAAAAGCCGGATAGTATTTGACAAAATGTTCACTATCGATGCTTTAAGGAATTCTCTTTTTGCCTGAAGAGAAGCAATGAAAAAATTTGTAAGCAGCAAGAGGATACTACCTGAAAAAGCAAGTCTTAAAAGTGTAGTGATAGAGGGCTGGTTTAAAAAATTGGCAATAAAGCCCGACAATAAAACACCAATTAAGGCTACCGAGACGCCTAGGATGATATAGGACTTAAAAGCCAGTGAAAGAATTTTATTGAATTGTTCCCTGTTTCCTTTGGCAAAACGAAGTATCCCAGTGTCAATACCGAAATTGGCAATAGCAGCGGCCATTAATCCGGTAGCCACAACTGTCGCAAATAAACCATAATCAGCTGGACCAAGAATCCGCGGAGCCAGAATAAAAAACAAGCCGCCAATAATTACATTTATCAAAGTGCCCGCAAGGACAATACCTGTGTCTTTGCCTGTATCGGATAATAAAAGATTCTTAAAATATTGAATCATCTGGTCAAGTATACAATTTCAGAATTAATCGAACCAAGCAGTGGAATTATCCATAATGATGACCTCGATGTTTCCAAAAAGGGCACTTTTGACCTCGTGTGATTTTAGAAGTGCATAGCGCCTGTAAAAATCTTTAATCTCAGAACTAAAATCATGGATAACAAAGGCAACTACAGTCGACGGATGTTTTTCGGCAACTTGCGTTGTACCATAAAGATATGCAAAATTCGGGTCGACATAACTTTTGACAGGTTCGCGACCGAATACAGCAAATAAATAGCGATATCCAGAATATTTCCAACAAGTTGAAAGCGAATCAAGAGAAAAGTCTTTATCCCCCACTTCTTGCATAGTAAATTGAATGGCATCTTTTTTAACTTTAAGTCCCATACTGTTTTGAGCTGTGAGTAGTTTGTGGAGATTAAAAGTAACAAAAAGCGCCAGGGCCAAAAGCCATAAATTTCTGGGCAATAAACTTACGATTTTGGCAAAGATAAGCAGAAAAACTGCAAATATTCCTGTTATGTAATGCTCGAAAATATCGGCTCTAAAAATTGTGCCATAAAGCTGAATACCAATAAAATATAAAATCAGTAGTAAGGCTACAAGTCTCCAACCTACATTTCTTTGATTTTTCCTATAAGCCCAGACGACAAAACCAATAAGAACAATCAACGAAAGAAAAACAAGAATGGGTGGAAGTGCCTGATATTTCTCTTGGACAAATGTCCGACAATACGAATATTGCTTGGAAATTTCATTATCACCAAATGTATAAATAAGACGAGTAAGCGCTTGAGGAAACACTAAAGAATTGTCGATGAATTTTTGTATTTCAAACCCAGGAGTATTTCTTCCCTGTTTCCAAAACTCAACAACTGGTCGGGTATTTGCAAAATTGTGTCTGAGATCAAATACAACAAGAGGCAAAAATGAAAACAAAATTAATCCAAGTGCCAAAAAAGTACTCTTTTTGATCGGCAACTTGTAGATTATCCAGACAAAAACTGCAAGCACAAGAAAAACCAAATTAGATGGGTCAGCATGAATGCTTAGAGCAATAGTCGCTCCTAAAAAATATACAAATTTTTCGTGCCCTTTAATTATTTTATAAAGGCAGTAAAGAACTAAAAGTGAAACTAGGGGGGCCCAATAGAGCGCCCACAGATGTCGATCGTAGACATTAGCAAGATAGGAAAATGTCCAAAAAATAGCTGCCGTTGCTGCGATCTTTTTTGAACCAAATACTTTGCCAACTACAAACATTAAAAAAGTAGTAATCAGAGCAATAGCAGCTGAAGCATAACCCCAGACAATCGGGTTAAGTTTCCCAAAAAACAAAATCGCAGCATAAAACCAATAAAAATATGGGGCCAAATGAAAATTGAAGGGAGTTACCCCGCCAATTAGAGGTAGGTGTTTCCAAAGTATCAGACGTCTTGCGACAAAAGCCGGAATCGACTCATCATAAGTGAAATAGAAAAGTTCTTCGATCCTAATAATTCTGAGAATAAATGTTGCTATCAGGAGGATAAGAATGGGCCAAAATTTTATAAAAAACAGCCTTACTTTCGACATATGAATAAAGTAGTCGAACTGGGGAAAAACCTTGTTTCTCTTTTAATCTCCACACTGAATCCAAGCTTTTTAAGTGTTTTCGATAAACTTTTAGAATCCCAATAATGAGTTTTTTCTCTCGGGTAGAAAATAAGGTCCCAAAACCTTGCTAATTTGCTCCTTAAAAATTCACTTGAATCAACTTCTTTAATGACAACAATACCGCCTTTCTTAGTAGACCGTGCTATTTTCTTAAGAATATTTTGATGTTGGGCTACGGGTGTGTGATGTAAAAAGTCAGAAAGTACAAGGCCATCGACCTTTTCCAGTTTTGTTTTTAGTATATCCTGCAGCCTAAAAGATAAGTTCGGAATTTTAGTCGCTATCGATTTACCTAATTGGATTTTTTCTCTATTGTTGTCAATACCTATGACTTGTCTTTTGGAAGAAGATAGAGCCATTAAAACCGCCATTACTCCCTCACCACATCCCAGATCTAATATAGTTCCAGAATTAGGCATATAAGAATCAATTTTCTCAAAAGGATTAATTACCCAACGCAGGGGCATATAAAGAGTTCCATGTAATTGTCCTCGATAATGGGCAAGTACTTTCCAGAAGTAACTCATTTGATTTTCCTAACAAACCTTGCCGGAACACCAGCAACTAAAGTATTGTTGGGGACATCTTTTGTAACCACGCTACCTGCAGCGACAAAAGCCTGTTTTCCGATAGTTATCCCCGGTAGAATGGTTGAGGAGGCGGCGATAACGCAGCCTGATTTAAAAGTTACAGGCTTTGAGCTTTTGGGGAAATACTTTTGCAAGGGATGATCCTTATAACCAACATTTGTATGCGTTAAAATTGTCACTCTTTGAGCAATTGTCACCTGATTCTCTAAAGTAACATTGTCATACAAATCTATTAAAGTTTCATCGCCGATAAAACATTCATTGCCTACTTTTAATCCTGTAGGTCCCCTGTGATGCCAATTAAAAAAATTAACATTCATTAAAATTGAATGCTTGCCGATTTTTGCACCTGAAAGAGTCAGAAATATTTTTCTTAAGGGTGGGAGAAAACAAAGACGGTAAATTATTTGTAAAAAACTATACAGTACAAATTTCAAAGTTTTTTTAAGACCAATTTCGTCAACTACTCTCATTTGTTCTCCTCAATTATATGTTTTGCGAAATAAAAAAGAAAAATTACTTGAAAGAAAAGAGCACCAAACAGGGGAAAAAGAACAAAATTACCTTTCAAAATTTGAGGCTTGTATTGACTAACCTGTTTAACGAATGTAGAAATGCTGGATGTTTCATAATAAGAAGATGAAACATAACTGAGAGACACGTTATTAAATATGACCATCAAAAACACAATAAAAATAAGCAGGTATTTGGTAAATTGCTTAAAAATCAACTGTGACAGTTGCCAAAATCCAATTACTAGAATCGTAAAATGAACAGTTATCATTGGAAAGAAATAACGCCCCTGAATTCCAAAAGAATAGCCATGTTCTAAATAGAAAAAATAATCCCACAAAAGGAAAATTAAAAAATAGACAGTTGATGCATAAAGCATAAAAAATAAGACTAGGTCTAGTTCTTCAACTTTTCTATTTTTAATAATTTGAAATAGTTTAATGATAATTCCAATAAAAGCGATAAGAACTAGTCTGTTAATTATTTGGTAGTTTATATGAGGTACGGTTAGTGAAAGCCATTTATATACTCCCCAATACCAAGGTAGTGTTTGAGTAATAGTATTTTTCACCGTCCACATAAAATGGTCAATAAATGCCATTTTAAATAATAAACTTAAATTGGGCTGACCAACTTCGGGAGCAGACAGACTTTTTATGAAGCTAAACTGTGGAAGAAAAAAACTTAATACTATTATAAGAATTGTTAATAAAAGGATAGGTTTTAGGAAAATACTGATTTGTTCTCTATTTTTGATTAATTGATAAATAATCGGAAAAGCAATTATGGGAATGGAAATTAAAAATTGTTGCCTGGTTAGGGAACCTAATATTATTGCAATGATTAAAGAAAACATTACAAAAAAACTGAGTCCTTTTGTTAAAATCTTTAAACTTAGAAAAATGATTAACGAAAAAAGCAAATTAGTTAATGGGTCTGGTAAAACACCAGTTGAGGCAAAAACAAACATAGGCATAAAGGCAACCAGGCTTGCTAGTACAAATGGCAATGTTTTATTTTTGGTAAAAATTAATTGGCCGATTTTATAACTTACAATCATCGTAGTCATGAAGAGAATTAGGGACATTAGCCTTACCGCATAGACTCTTACAAAAAGACTCCCACTTTCAAATAATCTGTAAAATAGTGATCCTAAAAAGGGATAAAGCGGTGGATTAAGTGTTGCCTCGTTTTTGACTAATTGAGTTCTTGATGTTTTTGGAAGGTTTAGAATTTCATTCTCTCGGGGTCCAAAATCATTATCTGAATAATCAAGTTTGTATTCCGGGTGATAAGTAAATTTGTTATTACCTAAGCCATCTCTTTGGGTACCTAAAATTTCTTCCGATAATGCGACCTCTAAAGACGCATTGAGTTTGTCTGCTGGTCTTTTCCCCAGTTCCGCCACGTCTTGAATTTGTGCAAAGTGAGCTTGTTCATCGGGATATTGCCAAACCGGAATAAGTATAATCCAGGATAAACCATTTAAAAAAGCTGCTATCAAGAGAAGCTTTAATATAGATGACATTAGGTAAGATTATAATAAATGATTCCTATCATTAGCATCCATTAGTATATTAGTATCAATGCCAATATACGAATCATACTAATTATACGAATGTAAACTGTTAGAGCTTTAGAACTTAATGCTTCGATGCTAGAATTATTGATGTGAGAAAAAATTTCTGGGCCTTTGCGCTTTTGGTTGCTCTTATATTCGTGTTTTGGTATAGAGCTTTGTTTAATTTCTTTACCCAGGATGATTTTATTTTAATCAATCATTTTTCCCAAAATAATCTTTGGCAGGATATTAAAAATGTTTTTGGTCCACCAACTGTTACCCACTGGCGTCCAATTCACAATTTGTATTTTTTTGTAACGGGTAATATTTTTGACAAAAATTATTTTGGGTATCATCTAGCAACTTTCCTTTTTCATATTGGGGCAGCATTCTTTGTTTATAAAACTGTTCAGAAACTAACTAATGATTTTAAGGCAGCACTGATCGCTGGATTGATTTATGGAGCACATCCAGCTCATTTTGTGTCGCTTTTTTGGATTTCTGGTGGTGCGACAACTATTGGTTTTTTCTTTTTAATAAGTGCTATTTATTGCTATCTTCTCAAAAAGCAGTCTGCGAGTCTAACGTTATATTTATTGGCAATTTTTGCTTCTGAGGCAATGATTGTTGGATTGCCAATATTTGCTTGTTATGAGTTTATATTCAGAAGAGAAAAACTAGACAGGCTATTTTTGACAATGATTGGAAGTACATCGGTAATTTTTCTGATCATAAGATTTGCCTTGTTTACTTCGAGAACAACTTTTAATGTTTATCAACTAGAACTATCCACCAAAGTTTTACCTGCTTTAAAATATTACCTTTTAAGAATTGCTGGTTTTGCAGAAGTATCGGGAGATCAGATTGTCTCTGTAGTACTTTTGAGCTGGTTAACATTAATCGCTTTATTACTAATCAAAACTTTCGGCAAGAAACAAAATGTTAATCAATTGCTATTATCAATCATAATAATCATTATTGGTCTTTTCCCCTTTATCTTAATTCCCCAACATTTATCGCCGCATTACATGAATATTTCCATCTTCGGTTTTTCGATGTTTATTGGACTTGCATTAAAACAGTTAAAACCAATAATCTCAATTGTTTTTTTAATAATATTTTTAGTGACTAGTGTCTACAATGTAAATTTAACACTGAATAATAATTGGATTATCAAAAGAAGTAATCTTGCCAAAACTTATTTGAAAAAAATAGAAAGAGAGAAACTTATCCCCAGATCAATTTTGATTTTTGATAACAATGAAATTTCAACTTCCAAAGAAGCATACATTGCCTTAGGTACAGGTGAAGCTATAAAGTTTTGGTTTAAGAATAAAAATTATAAATACTGTTTCACTGAATTTGAGAAGTGCCAAGCTTTACCTTAGAATATGGCCATGCGAAAGTTAGCAGTTACAATAATTCTACCTTGTTATAACGAAGGTCCGACCTTTGAGAAAAGTGTTAAAAAAATAGTCTCTGTTTTAAAAAAACTTAAGAAGAATTGGGAGATTATTTTTGTAGAGGACAAAAGTACTGATAAAACTAAAAAAACCATTGAGAAACTAGTCAGTCAAATAAAAAATTCTAGGGCAATTTATCATTCTAAGAATCAAGGCAGGGGTAAATCAGTTGCTGATGGAATAAAAACAGCAAAAGGCGAAATTTGTGGTTTTCTTGATGTTGATCTGGAGGTTTCTGCGGATTATATTCCTCTATTTACTCGCGAAATTGAAAATGGTGCCGACATGACTATCGGGAGAAGATTTTATGAGAGAGGAATGAAATCGATTGCCAGATACTTAGCATCGAAAATTTATTCATCATTAGTTAAAACTTTTCTAAAAATTCCAATAGAAGATACTGAGGCTGGTTACAAATTTTTTAATAGATCTAAAATATTGCCGATTCTATCCCAAGTTCACGACAAGCATTGGTTCTGGGATACGGAAATTTGTGCAAGGGCTTATTGGTCTGGATTAAAAATCAGTGAAATTCCGATTCTTTTTGAAAGAAGAACCGACAAGAAATCTACGGTTAGAATGATTCCTGACACTATCAACTATATCAGAAATCTAATTAGATTAAAGGCAAAACTCAAAAGTCAAAATGCAAAATTACAAATCAAAATTTAAAAGTTTTGACCTTTTACTTGTATTTTTGACCTTTGAATTTTAACTTTTGAATTTATGAATACTAAATTCATCATTCCTCTCCACAAACCCTTCTGGGGTAAAGAAGAAGAAAAGGCGGCAGTTTTGGCAATACGAAGCGGGACTGGTGTGGGCGATCTTTCCTATAGTCAGCTTTTAGCGCAACATTTATCCGATATTCTCGGGTGCAAATTTGTACTCCCCACAGGATCAGGAACGGCGGCACTGGAACTTGCCTGTGCGTGTTTATTAAGAAAGGGAGATGAAGTTATTTTGCCAAGTTTTACCTTTTCCTCTTGTGCAAATGCGATTCTACTTGCTGGGGCAAAACCTGTTTTTTGTGACATAGATATCAATACCTATAACATTGATCCTAGCGATGTTGAGAAAAGAATAACCCAAAAAACTCGCGCAATAATGGTTGTTCATTATGCAGGTTTTGCCTGCGAAATGAATAAAGTCATGGATATTGCCCAAAAATATCGACTTTTAGTAATTGAGGATGCGGCTCATGCACTAGGGGCAAAGTACCAAGGTCAGAGTTTGGGGACAATGGGTAATGTAGGTTGTTTTTCATTTCACGGAACCAAAAATGTAGCAAGCGGGGAAGGAGGGTTTTTTACAACCAATGACAAAAGTTTATCAAAACTTGCCGAAATCATTAGAGAAAAAGGGACTAATAGATCATCATTCATGCGCGGAGAAAGAAAAAAATATTCTTGGGTTAAAGTAGGCAGAAGCTTGGTTCTGTCTGATATCTTAGCAGCAATCGCCCTTGAGCAAGTCAAAAAACTTGAAAAAATTACAAGATTGCGAAAGCGCAAAGGAAAATATCTTCTAAAAAAACTTCAGATCTTATCGTCTAAAATTATTTTGCCAACGGAAAAAGAATATTGTGATACAAACTGGCATATCTTTGCAATTAGAGTTCCAAGACTATCACGTGATAGAGTAATCAGAGGACTGCGATCTTATGGCATTGAAGCATCCTTTCATTATTTGCCTTTGCATACAAGTACGATGGGGAGAAAGTTCGGATACAAAACTGGAGATCTACCTGTTACAGAAGAAGTTTCTGCAACTCTAATCAGATTACCTATTTATCCATCGTTAAAAAAATCAGAAATTGATTATATGGCAGCTGCTCTTGAAAAGAGTTTACTTTAACCTCACTTGATAGATATGGCAAAGAGCAAAAATTTAAAGAAAAGCTATTCAATATCAGCTTTTTTCCCTTGCTACAACGATGCTGGTACTATTGCTTCAATGGTAGAGCTGGCAACTTTAACACTCAAAAAAATTACGAATGATTTTGAAGTAATTGTTGTTGATGATGGGTCAAGAGATGCTTCAAAGGAAATTGTGCAGGAATTAAAACTTAAAAACAAATATTTAAAATTGGTTTTCCATGATAAAAATAAGGGTTATGGAGGAGCTTTGATTTCTGGATTTAACATAGCAAAGAAAGATTACGTTTTTTATACTGACGGAGACTTCCAATATGATGTGCGAGAATTGACTAAACTGGTTACTGCCATTGATAAAAAAACTGATATTGTTCAAGGTTACAAAATCAAAAGACACGATCCCTGGTATCGCATTGTTATTGGCGACCTGTATAACTTCGGAGTAAAATTGGCCTTTGCAATTAGGATTCGTGACGTTGATTGTGATTTCCGACTGATTAGAAGAAATGTCTTTGACAAGGTAAAACTTGAGCACAATAGTGGGGTGATAACAGTCGAGATGGTGAAAAAGTTCCAGAATGCTGGTTTTAAATTTGCCCAAGTTCCTGTTAGGCATTATTCCCGTTCTTATGGTAGTTCACAATTCTTTAACTTCAATAGAATCTGGAGAGTTGGAATTGAGCTAATCGAACTCTGGAATGAACTAGTCTTATCTCCATGGTTAAAAAGAATTTTTTCGTAGATAAAGAAATCTTAATCACCGGTGGTCTGGGTTTTATCGGATCCAATTTAGCAATCAAGCTTGTTGAGTTAGGTGCCAAGGTAATAATTCTTGATGCTTTAATTCCCAAATTTGGCGGTAATAAATTCAATATCTTCCCGGTTAGAAATAAGATAATAGTGAAGATTGGTGATATGAGGAATCCTGCAACCATCAAACGAGTAGTAATAGATAAAGACATTATTTTTAACCTTGCAGGAACTCTTTCTCATATTGATAGTATGACGGATCCTTTCACAGATCTTGAAATTAACTGTCGAGCACAGCTTTGCCTTCTGGAAACATGTCGAAAATTTAATCCAAAGGTCAAAATAATTTTTGCGGGCACACGTAACCAATACGGAAAGGCACTTTACCTACCAGTCGACGAAAAACATATTCAGGAGCCAACCGACATTAACGGAATAAATTCCGTAGCTGCCGAAAAATACCATTTTCTCTATGGCAGAATTTATGGACTTAAAGCGATCTCTGTAAGGATGAGCAATACTTATGGACCGCGTCATCAAATGAAACATTCAAAACAAGGTGTACTTAACTGGTTTATCAGGCTTCTGATGGATAGAAAAAAAGTTGAACTTTTTGGTGACGGCTCGCAAATAAGAGACGTTAACTACATTGATGATGTTATTGAGGCATTACTTCTTTTAGCAAGTTCCAACAAAAGCAACAATCAAGCTTATAATCTCGGAGGACAGCCTGTAACCTTGAAATCTTTTGTCGAAACCGTGATTAAAATTTTGGGAGAGGGAAAATACAAAACAGTTCTCTTTCCGAACGACAGGAAGGCAATTGAAGTAGGCAATTACGTTGCCGACATTAAAAAAATTAATACTGATGTTGGTTGGCAACCAAAAGTTTCAATCGAAGAAGGAATTAAAAAGACTATTGAATATTATCAAAAATATAAGAGGGCTTATTTTTAAAAAGAAAAAATTCTATCGGTAATGATTCCACTAGTTGATCTTTCACTTCCTAAAAATGTCAAAGGCCTAATTAAAAGGGAGGTTGAAAAAGTAATTGACTCCAAAAGCTACATTCTGGGAGAACAACTTGGGATTTTTGAAAAGAAATTCGCTCGCTTTATTGGTGCGAAATTCGCAATAGGTGTTGGCAATGGGACTGATGCAATCCGCTTGGCACTGAGAGCACTAGGAATTAGCCAGAAAGATAAAGTTTTGACTGTTGCTTTAACTTCCCCATTCACAGTAATTGCCATCATAGAAGAAGGTGCAATTCCGGTTTTTTGCGATGTTGACGAAAGAACTTGGACAATTGATGTTGCCGATATCGCCAAAAAAATTGATAAAAAAACTAAGGCAATTATTCCTGTCCATTTGTTTGGTAATCCCTGCAATATGATCGAGATTATGAAAATTGCCAAAATTTATAAGTTGAAAGTGATCGAGGATGCCTGTCAAGCTCATGGGGCGACAATTGCGAACAGAAAGGTGGGGACATTTTCTGATGTGGCAGCATTTAGCTTTTATCCTACAAAAAATCTGGGAGCAATGGGAGATGCCGGGGCAATTATCACCAATAATAAAAATGTGGCGGATCTGGTGAAACTACTGCGCCATGGAGGCCAAACTAAACGATTTTGGCACAAGTTTAAGGGAGTAAATAGCAGGCTTGATGAAATTCAGGCTGCTGTGTTATCAGTCAAGCTTGAATATCTAGAAAAAGAAAACAAAAAGAGAAAAAAGCTTGCTAAACGCTATCAAAAAGGTCTTCAAGGATTGCCGATTTATTTTCAAAAAGCAATAAGCGGGGGAAAATCAGCCCATCATTTGTTTGTAGTAAGAACACCTAAAAGAGATGCCCTAAAGCATTTTTTACTCGAAAAAAACATTATCTCTGATGTATATTATCCATACCCTATCTATCGCCAAACTTTATTTGCCAAGTACAGTAAGGAAAATCTAACAGTCACAGAAGAACTAACTAGGGAGCTTCTCGCGCTTCCCTTTTTTCCTTCCCTTACCATAAAACAACAAGATTATGTAACTAAGATGGTGAGAAGCTTTTTTAAAACACAAATTTAGACTATTTCTTGCAAAGACAGATAACAGAAAGTCCAAAGGGAAGATAGAGAAATTTTACAAGAGTTGTTTCGAAAAATAAAAATTGTTTCAAAAGTGAGTTTAGCTGTTTTGGTAGGGGAGTAATATCAGAGGTTTTACTATTTGGGCCTAGGAGTTTATCGGCTAACCTTTTGAGGGCTATACCAGGAAAAAGCAAGGTATTGAAATAGGACAACTTTATTATTTCAAATCTCGCCAATTCTAAGATCTCCTTTAAACTTCCCTTTGTGAATCGCCTTTCTGTCGAAACAATTTTGTCATGCTTGCTTTTAAGCCAATTGTAAGCTGGTTCCTGAATATAAAGTAGCCCGTCTTTTTTGAGAACCCGGCTAAATTCACTAATTGTTTTGTGCTGATTAACACCTTGATGGTAAAGCACATCCAGACAAATAACCGCATCAAATGACTGGTCTTTAAACGGGAGATGGTTAACAGTTGCCGATTTAATGTTTGTTAATTTTCTTTGTCGGCAAAAACTGATAGCTAATTTGGAATTATCAATACCGAAAATATTGGAAAACCCAGTTTTTTTAAGATAAACAATCGTTCCGCCTGTACCACAACCTGCATCCAAAATCTTTGCGTTTGTTGGTAAGTACTTTTTCAATATCGATACCAACAGATTTCTAGTACCCAAATACCATCCGTGAGTCAGCTCATTATCAAACATTTCGCAGTAGGCGATTTTTCTCATATTGGTATTTTAGATCTATAATACAAGTCATGCTAGCATATTTAAGGAAGATGACTAAAAAAGAGATTTTTTGGCCTCTTTTGATATTTATAATTGCACTTGTTTTGAGACTTCATAATAGCTCTGAACTTTTTTTCTGGAATATTGATGAGGATAGGTTTGCGCTGACAGCGAAAAGGATACTTATTGACCACCGGCCTGTCTTAATTGGTTATTCTTTGCCTCGCGACATTTATCTTGGGCCGATTTTTCCATACATTCTTTCGTTTTGGTACTTTTTGGTCGGGATGAATCCGTTTGGCCTACCGGTGATTGCAGCAATTCTGACTGCCATTACCGCTGTTTTGGTTTTCTTTGTCGGAAAAACCATTTTTGAATCTAAAAGAATAGGGACCATTGCCTCATTACTTTATGCATTTTCTTCCTTAGCTGTTGTTTACTCAAAAGTATTAACTGAGCTGACAATCGCGCCGATTATCGCCCTTTTGACATACCTAATTCTTTATCAAAACCTTAAAAGTAAAAAGCCTGTTAATCTAATTTGGCTTTGGGTTGTATTGATTGTTGCCGTACAGAATGAAGGTTCTAGTTTTTCGCTTTTGGTTTTGGTCGCAGCTGTTTGGTTGATTTATCGTTTCAAGATCCCAATTAGGAAATTGGCTTTTCTTTTAATAATGATGGTCGGTTCTCATATATCACTTTTAATATTTGACCTGAGACACAATTTTTTCTTGACCAAATCCTTCGTAGGGTTTTTCTCAGGCGGAGTATCGGGGCAAGTACCCCTTTTAGCATTTGAAAATTTAACTAAATCTTTTGAAATTTTTCCTAATACCCTAGCTAGATTTCTTTTAATTTCAGGAGAAAAAAGTATTTCTGGTCAAATATTACCATGTGCAGATTTAATTACTCAGCGAGAAAGTGCTATATCTGGCACTTCTTTTTTCTTTGCAGTAATAATTTTATTATTCTTTATTACCTCTATTTTCCTAAAGAAAAAAAGGGCCTACGGACAACAAATCATTTTTATTCATTTTGCGGTAATGTTAATTGGAATCTTCTTGTTTAATGTTTTTATGGGAGATTGGTTTTTCGAATGGATACTGGTAATTTTTCTTCCTGGCTTCAGTTTGATGATTGCATATTTTTTCAAAAAAATTTCTGAAAATATTAGATATGGAAATCTCTTAACCTTTACGATCTTAGGAGTTCTGATGTTTGCTAATCTCAAGTCAATCTACCTGACGAAAGATGCATTCGGTTTAGCAGCAAAAGCAGAAGCAACTGAAAAGGCTTTAAGGGAGGTAGATAAAAAGCCGTTTTTCCTGGATTCAATTGGCTCTTGTTTTGCGCAGGGCTATAATTACCTTTTTTGGTATTTTGGGAATTTCCCCACTCATAGCTACTCTGACGATCAATTTACTCCTACGTATTATCCCCGCTCTACTAACAAAAAACCGTCTTTGGGTGCGGTCATGGTGAATCCTTCAAAAGAAGAATCCGAAGAATTTAAAACAAGATATAATTTTTATAAGCAAAAAGCAAAAAAGATTGAAAGGGTTGGAGCAATAGAAATCCTAATTGTGGAATTGAATTAGCAAATATGGTATCTATTTCATAATGACAAAAGTAATTTTAGTCACAGGTGGGGCTGGTTTCAAATCAGCAGGTCGCCTTGGCACCCTTCGGTCATGCCAATGGTACTTCTCTGATATAAACTATTGTAATATCGGCTTTTATTTGAGTAACCAAATTTAATTATGAAAACAATACTTGTAACTGGTGGTGCCGGGTTTATTGGATCACACCTGTGCAATCGATTGGTTGAGCATGGTGACACTGTTATCTGCCTTGATAATCTTTTGACTGGCTCACAAAAAAATATTGCCCACCTTTTAAGCAAAAGCAATTTCTTTTTCATAAAGCAGGATGTCTGTAAGCCATTTGCAAGCCGCAAATTTAATAGGATTGATGAGATTTATCATTTAGCCTCCCCTGCTGACCCCAATGTTAACTCTCCTATTTCATACATGGCTTTACCTTTCGAAACTATGCAGGCAAATACACTGGGTACCTGGAATATGTGCGAATTAGCGTTTAAACACAAGGCTAAATTATTATTTGCCTCAACTTCGGAAGTCTATGGGGATCCTCAGGTCTCTCCACAAGGCGAGGACTATCGGGGAAACGTTTCAACAACCGGCCCGAGATCTGTTTATGATGAATCGAAAAGATTTGGCGAAACGATTGTCTCCGCCTTTGTTAGAGAAAAAAATTTAAACGGCAGAATTACCAGAATTTTTAATACCTACGGGCCAAGAATGAACATCAATGAAGGTCGGGCTGTAGTTAATTTTATTAAGCAAGCATTAACAGAAGGACCGATAACGATTTACGGCGACGGTAAACAAACAAGATCATTTTGTTATATCGATGATCAGATTGCTGGACAAATTTTGGCCATGGAAAAAGGCACCGCTGGTGAAGTGTTCAACATTGGTAATGATGACGAAATTACAATTTTGGAATTTGCAAAGATCATCCAAAGACTGGCAAGGAGCAAGAGCAAAATAATTTTTTCTCAAGAACTCCCCGAAGATGATCCTCGTCAGAGAAAACCGGATATTAAAAAAGCAAAAAAAAATCTAAACTGGAAACCAAGAATCTCACTTGAAGAAGGACTTTTAAAGACAATCAAATATTTTGACGAATTATTATGAATTATTAGACTTTTCCTTGGTAAAAAACAATGTCCTCCCCCAGAAATTTACCTTGATTTTTTTTCTCAAGACCTATTTTTATATAAAATTTATTAGCACTTTTAATTTTCCTTCTCACCGATAACTGAAATAACTTGCATTTATACCTTTTAAACTCTTTTTGACAACGCATAATAAGATTTGTTCCTATACCACTCCTTTGATACTGAGGCAAAACAGCTATAGAAAAAATTTCGCCGATTTGTCCATGCTCTTTAAAACTAGGATAAAAGGGCATTTGAATAAGTTTATAGAGTAAAAATGGGTTTTTAAAAAGTGAAATTAAAATCTCTTGCCATAAATTTTGGATTATTAATCTCGGAATTGATTTTAAATCAAAAGCAGCAGTGGCAAAAGCAACGACTTTGTTATCCTCATAAGCTACAAAAGTAGCTATATTTTTTTGTTCAAGCAAGATTTCATAAAACTTTTCTAGAAAAGAAATTCCCATATGAGAAATTACCCCAGTTTTAAGGATATCTCTGTGAATTTGACTAACTTGGGGGATGTCTCTTTTTGCTATCCTTTTAATCAACATTTACATTTATTGAGTTTATATTCTTTCTAGGCTTTTGGCTGTGTGAATTGCCAAGTATCAGGACCAAGGAAATTAAAAGTAAGTTCCCAAGAAAAGCAAAGTAATTGAGAAGAACATAGGGACCAAACATAAAGAGTACAAAAAGGACTAAAAACGACCCGATTGGAGCCATCCTAATAGATTTCTGTCCTTTTAGCAGAACAAACGCTGAAAAAATAATACCGATAATTGCGGTAACTAACGTGGGGATTGCTAATTTAGTGTATTTCAGAATTACCGCCGATATATTTAAGGAAGCGTCAGTCAGCCGTGGATAAGATTGAACTGCCCCCGAATCAAAAATTGTCCTCTGGATAAACGAACTACTGTTAATCATCAAAAAAGGTAAGGCAATAACAAGCGGTGTCAAAATTATTGCAGCATAGTTTTTGTAAACAACATTAACTTTTTTCAGAAGAACTAAAAAGGGAAGGATGTAAACGATTTTAATCGAAAGAGCTGCTCCTAGTGCAAGACCAGGGAGAAGACTTTTTGGTTTAAGAAAGTAAAAATAAATTGCCAATAAGACAAAAGTAAAAATCACAGGCTCTATCCAAGATTGTTCTGTCATAAAAGGAAAGAGTGGGTGAAAAAGAAAGATCAATAGAACAAGACTGATTAAATTTCTGGGCGCTTTTACTTTTTGGGCGAGTTTATAAAGTAACAAAGCACTTAAGACTTCAAAAAAGACCAGAGTAAATCTCGGATCGTTAAAAATGATATTCGAAGGCAGAAATAAAACGGGAGTCAGTGCACCATAAACAAATATTATTGTAGGATTGTAAACCCCGTAAGGAGAAAGATACTCTAATTCATATGGATTACGACTCTCCAAAATCTCTTTAGGTCCATCCCTTAAAACATAAAAGACATCAATCGTAGGGTTAGGCGCAGATAAAATTGAGAATATTCTAATAAAAATGGCTATGAGAAATATCAGGATTAGCCGGTATCTTGAAAGTATTTTGGGCGGGTCTTTTAAAAAATAGGAGAACGCTGCAATTAGGGCAAAACCTGCCAAGATTCGATTGATTAGGGAGAAAAATTTC